>VOFJ01002780.1_pt1 | contig 95006 bp, 86 predicted proteins | sample 5384081 | NCBI WGS metagenome assembly VOFJ01 (sample SAMN12384729, study PRJNA508395) | human gut metagenome | isolation source: healthy gut I | host: Homo sapiens | reverse complement strand
GCGTGACGGGACTCGGCGTCCTCGGGGCCTTGGGCGACTATGATTATTGCGCCAACCGCTACAACCGCTACACGGCGGACAAGCTGAACCGGCCCGATTTCCGCGGAAACGCCGGCATTGTGCTGATGGATTTCGCCGGAGCTTCGAACGCCACGATGACCTACGGCCAGACCTGTTCGGACATGGCGGTCTACGGCGACGACCTGGTGAAGGCCGTTATCGGCGCCAACAACAAGTGGGACCTGCGTCGCAGCGAATAGGCGCTGTCTGCTGTGAAAAAAGAAGCGTCCGGTTGCCGGACGCTTCTTTTTTTGTGAGTGCATGTGGTGTCAGCGGCCGGTGAAGAGGTCGAGCTGGTGCAGCAGCGTGAAGGCGAAGAAGCACCCGATGATCAGGCACATCACCGCGAGCAGTGCGTTGAGCACCCGCGGCGAGGGTTTCGTGGGCCGCCCGGCGTTGTCGCGGATGTATTCGCGGAAGAAGAGGTACAGCGCCGGGACGATGCTGCACGCCAGCAGGTAATCCTCCGGGATGCCGAAGAAGTAGACCTTCGAAAGCCCGATCAGCGCCCAGTGGCAGAGGAACATCGCCAGTACGATGTTGATTCTCTCCGAAAAGGCCAGCATCAGCCCGATCGTGAAGACCGCCACCGAGCAGGGCATCACCGGCGAGGTGATCATCGGGAAGGTGCGGCCCAGCAGGAGCGAGAACAGCGGGTAGACGAGTGGCATGACGAACAGCAGCGCGGCGAACGCCGTGTGGTTGCCCGTGCGCTGGAGCGAGGCGTGCTTGACCGCCAGGTCGTAGACCCAGATGCACCCCATGATGGCCCAGAACAGCGCCAGCAGGTCGTGGTGCTCGCGCGGCTCGCAGTAAACGAGGTAGTAGACCCCGGCGATCCAGAAGTTCAGGAGCGCCATGAAAATCTTCATCGCGGTCCGCACGGCGGGCGAGGGGCGGAAGTAGAGCAGCAGAGTCAGGACAACGGCCGCCAGCACCAGCGCGAGCTGTGCGGGCCATGTCGCGGCGTTGTAGGAAGCGATGGTATTCCAGAAAGTCTCCATGCGGAAGGTTTATTTCGCGTTTTTTCTGCGCCGCGTGAGCGAGAACGCCCGGCGGTTGAAGACGAAGATCGGCAGCGTGGCTCCGGCAGCCAGCAGGGCGATGACGCTCAGCGACACGGTGGCGTTGAGGAAGAACAGCTGCATGTACTGCATGCCCTGTCCCGGGTCGTTGAGCGACTGGAGGAACATGATGAGCGAGAAGACCGTCTTGTAGGCGTAGATGCCCGGGACCATCGGCAGCAGCGCCGGGATGTAGAGCGCCGTCATCGGGCAGCGGATGGCCTTGCCCAGCCAGAGGCTTCCGAAACCGATGGCCATTGCGGCGCAGAGCGATGCCGTGGCGATGTCCATGCCGGCGCAGTTCATCAGGCAGAACCGCAGGGCGTGTCCCACGGCGGCCAGCAGGGCGATGCGCGGGAAGGCGCGCATCGGGGGATCGGAGACGGCGCCGAAGCCGACGGCCGCCACGGCCGCGAAAAAACCGTCGAGAAGAATGTCCGCAGCGATCATAACAGGCTGTTTTTAACCATTAGCAAAGTCGCCGAAAGCCCGATGGCGATGCAGATGATCAGCAGCAGGGCGTTGATCAGCCGGCTGAATCCGATCAGGATGTGGCCTTCGACGATGTCGATCACGCCGTTGATCAGCGGCACGCCCGGCACGAGGTACAGTACGCTCGTGGCGAGGGCCGTCTCCGCCGTGCAGTCGAAGCGCAGGGCCGCCGACGCGCACAGCGAGGCCATGAAGGCCGAGATGATGAAGATCAGGAAGTGGTTGACACCGTGCGCCTGCATCCGCTGCCGGGCGGCGAACCCCACGAGCGTCGCGGTGAAGACGATGCCCGCAGCCGTCCAGTCGCCGCCGAAAAGACGGCAGAACGAGGCGTTGGCCAGTCCGACGGTCACCAGCACGAAGATCGGGTCGATGCGCGGTTTGTCGATCAGCTCCCCGTAGCGCCGGCGGATTTCGCCCAGGGGGAGCCGGTCGTCGAGGGCGTCCCAGCTCAGGGCGCTCAGGTCGGAGTTGCGCTCGAAGCTGATCGGCAGGGCGGGAATCTTCACCACGCGGGTGATGGCTTCGCCCGTCGCGTCGTCGCGGACCGTGAGGATCGTGCTTTTCTGGAAACTCGACAGCTGAATGTCGACTCCCTGCGACTGCCCGATGCGCTGCGAGTTGCGGATCACGCGCGAGGTGTGGACGCCGGATGCGAGCAGATAGGTCGCGTAGTCCGCAATGAAATCGAGGATTTCGGTCAGTTCTTGTCTGGTTTTCATAGCGGCTGCAAAAATAGTTCATTTCCTCCAAACGGCCCGTCTCCGGGCCTGAAAAATCTGTCCGGCGCGTGATTTTGCCACCGGCCTGCGCTGCGGGCCGTCCCCATGGCGGTTCTCCGGATGGTTTCAGCCCGGCGGTTCGGATGGTTTCGGGGACAAACCGGGGCTTTTTTAGGCGGAACGGATAAATTTTCCTACCTTTGCTTCCCGGTATGAAAGCATCTTTCAAAAAGTCATACGCCTCGCTGGGGGCTGATAAGTTGGTCCTTCTGTGGCTCGGGGTGTGGTGGATCGCGAACCTCGTGCAGGCCGGCTTTACGGAGCTTGCCAACGACGAGGCCTACTACCACATGTTCGCCGAACGGCTCGCGTGGGGGTATTTCGACCATCCGCCCGTGACGGCGCTGCTGGTCTGGGCCGGAGAGCGCCTCTTCGGCGGGGAGCTGGGCGTGCGTTTTTTCTTCACCGTGCTGCAACCCCTCTACCTCTGGATCCTGTGGCGTCTGATCCGTCCGGCGGATGCCGGCCGCTGCGACGCGGGGCTGTTCGTCGTGCTGTCGGCCGCGACGCTGATGCTCCAGCTCTACGGCTTCATCGCCGTGCCCGACGGGCCGCTGATGCTCACCGCGGCGCTGTTCCTGCTGACTTTCAGATGGTTCTCCGGCGGACGCCGCATGGCATGGCTGTGGATGGGCGTCGCCATGGCGCTGATGGCTTACAGCAAATACCACGGGGCGCTGGTGGTCCTCTTCGCGCTGGCCGCCAACCCGCGGCAACTGCTGCGCCCGGCCCTGTATTTAAGCGGCGCGGTGGCGTTGCTGCTGCTCGTTCCGCACCTCGTGTGGCAGTACGAGCACGACTGGGCGTCGTTCGCCTACCATCTTTCGGGCCGCAATTCGGTCTTCAAACCCGGTTACGTCGTCGAATTCCTGGCCAACATGCTGGTGGTCTTCAACCCCTTCTTCGTGCCGCTCTACGTGCAGGCATGGCGGAAAGTGAAGCCGCAGACCCCCGTCGGGCGGGTGCTGAAGCTCCTGCCCGTGGCTTTCATCGCCTTCTTCGTGCTCTCGTCGCTGCGCGGTTACGTCCAGCCCCAGTGGGTGATCGTCGCCTGCTTCGGACTGGTCTACCTGCTCTTCACCTATGCCCGGCGGCATCCCCGCACGCGCCGTTACGTGATGCGGGCCGGGGGCGTGACCGTCGGACTGATCGTCCTGGTGCGGCTGGTGATGATCTTCAATCCGCTGGGCATCCGCTTCGAGGTGTTCGACAACCCGGCGAGCTACGCCGCCATCGCCGAAGCGGCCGACGGCCGTCCGGTGGTTTTCCGCTACGGTTACGCCGTTGCGGCCAAATACGCGTTCTATACGGGCGGCGAGGCCTATTGCCAGCCCAATATCCGTTACCGCACGCACCAATGGCAGTTCCGTGACGACGATTCGCGGTTCATCGGCCGTGAGGTGCTCGTCGAGTGCCCGGACGGGACCGTCTCGGACAGCACGCGGCAGGTGCGGACCCTCACGATGGCCAACGGCAGGAGTTTTAGGTGGTTCGTCGATCCGGCTTTCCACCCCGTGCGGCTGGTGGACATCGCCTTTGCGGGTCTGCCCGAAAAGGTGGCCGCGGGCGAGACGCTGCGCCTCGAACTGCGCATCACGAATCCCTATCCCTATGCGATCCGCGTGGGCGGGGGCGACACGCAGCTGGTGATGCTGTGGAAACACGGGCGTTTCCGGGTCGACGAGTTCCCCACGGGCGAGACCTTCACGATTCCGGCCGACAGCGTCTTGACGCGCGGGGTGACGTTCACCGTCCTGCCGCAGCTGGCCGGCGAGAGTTTCGACGTGGGGTTCGCCCTGCGCCGCGAAGGGTATACGAATTGGTTTAACGGAAAATCCGTCCCGACGGAGGTCGGAAATTTATGATAGAACAGTTCTTCAAATTCTGCGTCGTCGGCGGCTCGGGCGTCTTCGTCGATTTCGGCATCACCTATCTCTGCAAGGAGTGGCTGCGGCTGAACAAATACGTGGCCAATTCGCTGGGGTTCCTCTGCGCTTCGACCTCCAACTACATTCTCAACCGCGTCTGGACGTTCCAGAACGAAAATCCCGACATCACGGGCCAGTACCTCCGGTTCCTGGGCATCGCGGCTGTCGGGCTGGTGATCAACAACGCCACCATCTACGTCCTGCACGGTCGTTTCCGCCTGAATTTCTACCTGGCGAAACTCTTTGCCATCGGCGTGGTGACGTTCTGGAATTTCTTTATGAATTATTTCTTCACCTTCTGACCGGGCCGTGCTCCCGGTCCTGCATCATTGGCGTTTGCGGATACGGCGGAAGGGGAGTTTGAGCACCCCGAAGAATGCCTCTCCGAAGATTCCTCCCGACATTTTCGACGTTCCCTCGCGGCGCTCGACGAAGATGATCGATACCTCCTTGAGCCGCATTCCCAGCCGCCAGGCCGAGTATTTCATCTCGATCTGGAAGCCGTAGCCCTTCATCCGGATGGCGTCGAGGTCGATGGTCTCCAGCGCACGGCGCGAGTAGCAGACGAATCCCGCCGTGGCGTCGCGCAGCGGCATGCGCGTGACGATGCGCACGTACATCGAGGCGAAGTAGGACATCAGCAGACGCGACATCGGCCAGTTGACGACGTTGACGCCCTGCACGTAGCGCGAACCCACCACCACGTCGTAACCTTCGGCCGCGGTGCGGTAGAGGCGCACGAGGTCGTCGGGGTTGTGCGAAAAGTCGCAGTCCATCTCGCAGATGTAGTCGAATCCGTTCTCCAGCCCCCAGCGGAACCCCGCGAGGTAGGCCGTCCCCAGGCCTAGTTTTCCGGCCCGTTCCATGAGGTGGAGCCTCCCCGGGAACTCTTTCCGGCGTTGCCTTGACGATTTCGGCCGTCCCGTCGGGCGAACCGTCGTCGATGACGAGCAGTTCGAAAGGGTTCGGGCAGCGAAAAGACCTTTGTCGATCATCGCCGAGATGTTTTCCTTCTCGTTGTAGGTCGGAATGATTACCAGTTTGCGCATGGCGGATGTTGTATCTTTTGGAATTACAAAGATAATATTATTTTGCAAATCACGGTTATTTTGTGCGCCGTTTCAAGGCGCGGGCCGCGACGAAGTAAAAGTACGCTTTTTTCCGCAGACAGCCGCAACGTTTCCGTTAAAAAGGTTATCTTTGTGCTGAAATGAAACTTGAGGTGCGACAGGTGACCCAAGTCACCGATTCCCTGCTTGAAGCGTTCGGGTGGCTGATGCCGCAGCTTTCGCCGCGGCTGGAGGCCCCTTCCGGGGAGCGGTTGCGGGCAGTGGCGGCGGGGCCTTCGGCGGCGCTTTTCACCGCGGAGTCCGGCGGCGCTGTCGTCGGGGTGCTGACCCTGGTGTGGTATGACGTGCCGTCGGGGCGCAAGGCGTGGATCGAGGATGTGGTGGTCGACGCTGCGGCCCGTGGAATGGGTGCGGGCGAAGCGCTCGTGCGCGCGGCGCTGGCGCATGCCGCCGTGGTCGGGGCCGGGAAGGTGATGCTCACCTCCAACCCTTCGCGCGGGGCTGCGCGCAGGCTGTACGCAAAAATGGGATTCAAGGAGGCGGAAACTACGGTTTTTGCCTGTAAAACGGATACGGAATGAAAAAAATCGTGAAGATCGCGGCTGTCGTCGCGGTCGTTATTCTGGCTGTCGCCCTGATCGCGCCGATTGCGCTCCGGGGCAAGATCGCCGACATCGTGAAGCGCGAGGCCAATGCGATGCTCGCCGCGCGGCTCGATTTCGAGAAGCTCGACATCAGCCTGCTGCGCCATTTCCCCAACGCTTCGGTGGAACTCAAGGGACTGACGCTGGTGGGCGTCGACCGTTTCGAAGGCGACACGATCGTCGCCGCGCAGCGGATTTCGGTGGTCGTGAATGTGATGTCGCTTTTCGGCGACGAGGGGTTCGAGGTGACGAAGATCATTCTTTCGGAGCCTGCGCTCCATGCGCACAAACTTGCCGACGGAGCCGTCAGCTGGGACGTGATGAAACCCTCGGACGCTCCCGCGGAGGAGGCTTCCGCGGAGGAGTCCGCCCCGTCGTCGTTCCGGCTTTCGGTCCGCGACTTCCGCATTTCGGACGCCGCGATCCGCTACGAGGACGATTCGACGAACATGCGTTTCTCGACCGCGCCCCTTTCGCTGCGGCTGCGGGGCAACATGTCGGCCGACCAGACCGATCTCGACCTGCGGCTTACGGCGCCGGAGATGCGTTTCGTTTCGGGCGGCATTCCGCTGCTGAGCGGCGCCGAGGCGGAACTCGTCGCGGTGATCGACGCCGACCTGGCGAACAGCCGCTTCACCTTCTCGCGCAACACGCTGCGGCTGAACGCCATTTCGGTCGGGCTCGACGGCTGGGTGGAACTGGAAGACGATGCCGTGGCCATGGACGTCACGGCCGGCTGCGACAAGGTGCAGTTCAAGGACGTGCTTTCGCTCGTTCCGGCCTTCTACACCCGGGAGTTCAAGAACCTCACGGCGGGCGGCGAGCTCTCGATGGCCCTTTGGGCCAAGGGGGAGATGCGCGGCTCGGCGCTTCCGGCCTTCGAACTGAAGACCGAGGTCCGCGACGGCAGTTTCCAATACTCCTCGCTCCCGAAGGCCGTGACCGGCATCAACATCGCCGCCAAGGTTGCGAATCCCGGCGGCGTGATGGACAAGACGGTCGTGGACCTCTCGAAATTCGGACTCCGGATGGCCGGAAATTCCGTTGCCGCGACCTTTTACGCCACGAATCTCGTCAGCGACCCCGTTTTCCGCGCTTCGGCCGACGGACGGGTCGACCTGGGAGCCGTGAAGGAGGTCTACCCGCTGGAGGAGGGCGTCGATCTGGGCGGTCTGATTACCGCGGACCTGAAGGTTTCGGGCCGCATGTCCGACATCGAAAAGAACCGCTACGAACAGCTCGGCGCGCAGGGAACCTTCGTCGTCGAAGGAGTGGGGCTGACGCTCCCCGGCCTCCCGGCAGTCCATATCCGCCGCGCAGCGGCTACTGTCACGCCCGCCGCGATGACGCTCGGGGAGTTCGGCCTGACGGTCGGCAGGAGCGACCTTTCGGCCAACGGCCAGCTGACCAACTACATCGGCTACCTGCTGCGGGGCGACCTGCTTTCGGGGCCGTCTCTACGTGAAATCGGAGCTGCTCGACCTGAACGAGATCATGGATGCCATGCCCGCTTCGGAAGGCGAGGCTGCGGCCGAAGAGGCTTCGGCGGAACCGGTGCGGGCCATCGAGGTTCCGCGCAACCTGAACCTTTCGCTCAACACCGACCTGCGAAAGGTGCTTTTCGAAAAAATGACGATCGGCGACATCTCGGGCGAGATGCGCGTTGCCGGCGGCGCGCTGTCGCTCGAACGGCTCACGCTGGGCGTCTTCGGCGGCAAGGCCACCGCTTCGGGAAGTTATTCGACGGCCGCCGACCCGGCGCGTCCGGTTCTGAAGCTCGACGCCGCCGTTTCGGGGGCTTCGTTCCAGAAGACCTTCGAGGAGCTGGAGACGGTGCAGAAACTCGTGCCGATCTTCGCCAAGACGGGCGGCGACTACTCGCTGTCGCTCGACCTGGGCGACGTCGCTCGACGCCGCCATGTCTCCCGACCTGCGGTCGCTCAACGCCACGGGCGAGATCAGGTCGGCCAATATCCACGTGCAGAATATCGAGGCGTTCGATGCCCCCTGGCCAAGGCGCTGGGCAACGACGAACTGCGGAAAATCGAGGCCAGGGATGTCGCCATTCGCTTCGCCATCAAGGACGGGCGCATCACCACGCAGCCCTTCGACCTGAAGATGGGCGGCGTGAACATCAATCTCTCGGGTTCGACGGGGGCTGGACCAGACCATCGACTACAAGGCCAAGGTGGCCGTCCCTGGGCGGAAAGACGCTCCAGTCGGTCGGCGTGAACATCGCGGCGGCACGTTCTCCTCGCCGAAGATCACCCTCGGGGTCAGGGAGGCTGCCGAGGAGGCCGTGAAGAACGTCGTCAACGAGCAGATCCAGAAGCTCACGGGCAGCGAATCGCTCTCGGAAGAGATCGCCAGACAGGCCGAGAACCTCCGCACCGAGGCGAAGCGCGCCGGCGAGAAGCTCATCGCCGCCGCGCAGGAGCAGCGCGCCAAACTCGTCGAGGCTGCGGCTTCGAAGGGGGCTTTGGCCAAGATCGCCGCCGAGAAGGGCGGGGGATAAGCTGGTGCAGGAGGCCGAGAAGCAGGCCGCCAACCTCAAGCCGAGGCCGAGCGGCAGATCGAAAAACTCACGGCGAAAAAGGAGTAACCGGAATGGTTGCGATATTCGCCGTCATCATCGGAGGCATTGTGACGGGGCGTCTGCTTATCGGCTGGCGCCTCGCCTTCGTACAACGTCTGATCACCTTCATTATCTGGGCGCTGTTGTTTCTGCTGGGCGTCGAGGTCGGTTCCGATCCGGCGGTCGTCGGCTCTCTGGCGACGCTCGGGGCGGCCGCCTTTGCGATCTTCGTGCTGTCCGTTGCGGGGAGCGTCTTCGCAGCATGGCTGCTGTGGCGGCGCATTCGCGGCCGCACCATGTCTGCGGGCGACGGCGGAGATGCGGCCGAAGCTCCCGTTTCTGCGCGGACGGCCCTTCGCGGCAGTCTCGTGATCGTCGCTTTTTTCGTTGCGGGATGTGTTGCGGGGCTTCTGATGCCGCTCGACGTGGCCGGATCGCGAATCAGTGCTTATGTGCTCTATGCGCTGATGTTCTGCGTCGGCGTGACGCTGGGCAACGACCGCACCCTCGCAGGGCGGGTCCGGCGGCTCGATCCGCGGCTGGCGCTGCTGCCCGTGGCCACGGCTGTCGGCACGCTGGCCGGGGCAGCCCTCGCTGCGCCGCTGCTCGGCGGATGGTCGCTGTCCGACTCGCTGGCCGTGGGCGCGGGATTCGGCTACTATTCGCTTTCGAGCATCTTCATCGCCGATTTCCGGGGACCGGAGCTGGCGACGATCGCCCTGCTTTGCAACGTCATGCGCGAGATCTTCACCCTGCTGGCCGCGCCGCTCGTCGCACGCTGGTGCGGGCCGCTGGCCGCCGTGTCGATCGGCGGTGCGACCACCTTCGACACCACGCTCCCGATCATCACGCAGGCGGCCGGAAAACCCTATGCCGTGGTTTCGATTTTCCACGGCTGCACGCTCGATTTCAGCGTTCCGTTTCTGGTGACGTTCTTCTGTTCGATCTGACAATGCGGATTGGCCGCATGGTATTGCCGCTTTTCGGTCGGTAACTAACCGCGGGTTTCGCCCGCGGGAATTTTATGTACTTTTGGTGTCAAAAGTACTAATCAAATCTAACTATATGATAGACAGTATATGACAAAAGTCGAGGTAATGATTTGTCAATTCTGAGGGCTGTATCCTTTGCATTCCATTCTAACTTGTCAAAGACTCCGATACAAAGATAGGAAATATGCAGAAAATAGGCAAAAATCTTTTAGTATTGGAATGATTTACTCCCGGCATAATTTCTGAACGCCAGAGTTGATTTTACAACTTACCTATGCTTTCATTACTCCGACTGTTTCCGGATAGCCTGTCCTATTCGTTTATAATAGGGGCTGTCTAACAAGTTTTAGAGCGCCTCTTTTTCATGCGAATTCGGGTCATTCGAATATTTCAGAAGATTTTTTTGTAAATTTTTCGGATAAAAGTTGTCAGATCAAATAAAATATACTATATTCGATAAACGAAAGATACGCAGTCTAAACTGTTTATCTTAGCAAGGGACTTTCAAAAGCAATAATCATCGATAAGCAGTCAAGGCTACGTGCACATGGTGCGCGGACCTTGGCCGAGATGGTTATTGCAATTAGAACAAGAATGGTGTCCCTTGCTAATCGCATTAAGATCCGCGCATTTTTGAAAATGTATTATTCAAAATAAATGCCAGATTATGAAACGACAATTAAGAGTACTGCCCATCACCAAAGATAAGCAACCTTTCTCGAACACTCGATTAGAGCCGGAATGCCGGTTTCGATTCGGAGAGTTATATCTATTCCATCGTACAAATTATCGTTGTCCCGCTATTTCTTCTTTGTGGGGAATTTTCAATGACTATAAAGAAGGTCGATTGTTTTTGGAATCGAGCAGTCGGGATCTTCGTACTTTCCGCCACTGGCATATTTTACCGGAAGAGTATCGCTATTGCCGACGTGCCAGTCGGCATGAATTACGCGACTATATATCGGGATTGATTTATAACGAATGTCATCTCGGTTATCCACCTAACCTGCATTTTGCCATGAAGAATTCTCCTTTGTCAAGGGAGAGGCAGTGACGCGACTCATTGCAGGAGGAAGGGGCAGTCGTCGGCCCCTTCCGTTTTTTTGCGAGGGAGGGGGGGGGAGAGACGGAAGGTTTTTATGCAGAAAAGCAAGATGAAAATTTTTGTTATACGGTAAAACGGTATCCTGCACACCTACCGCGGAGGAAGCAACAGCCGCTCTCATCCTCGCCAGATGCTCAAGATTTGAGCAAATGTTTGTTTCGACGAAAAATGCTTTTGATTTTCCTTTTTGTGTGCCGCCTCCATTCGAAGATCAGGCGGCAAACGACGCCTTTGAGTTGGACTTCGTCCGTATTGGTGCGCAACAGTTCCGCATAGCAATGCAGTATGTAGAGATAGGCCGGTGTTCTGCACGACAGACGACGCATGTTGCGCAGCCGCCAGTGCATGGACAGACACCGGCGGATCTGCATCCGGTTGGTGTCGATGACCTGAAAACGGTAACGGCCGCCACCGTTCATTCGCTCGTTTTTGTACAGGATGTTTTCTATATTCAAATCCTTATGCTCTACGCCGGCCAGTGCATCCGAACCCGAAACTCAACTACACTATCAAGCACGCTTTTCGCCTCGTCCCGTCGCATGAACAGTTCGGTCGCAGGGCCTGTTAAGTACACATCCACCTGCGCTTGATGGAATTCCCAACGGCGGGGTATTCCCATCTTGTGGGGCGGTAAGTCAGTTCTTGTTTGTTCTTTGCGGCGTAACCTGCTTATTCCTCAATATCACGGATAAAACCATTGCGACAATCAAGGCCAACACGGCAATTCCAGCGAAGGACATGTGCAGGCCGTAATGTTTCCCGACGAAACCTATAATGACAGGCCCCAGCAAAAGGCCGGAATATCCCAACGCATTGATTAGACTTATGATGTTATGGACAGCCATGCCTTGAATACCTGCCGCAAAGGATATGAGCTGCGGAATTATGTTGGCCGCGCCCAGACCGACAAAGGCAAACCCAACTGCAGCAGCAAATATGTTGTCGATCAAAGCAACCTTGAAAAGCCCTGAAGCAATCATGAGTGCGCCATATACCACAACCCGTCTTTGCCCGATTTTTTCAACGATACGGTCTCCAAGCAGCCTCATCGCAGTCATGGTTACTGCGAATGCCGTGTAAAAGAATCCCGCTACCGACATGTCGACACCTCTCTCCTGACTGACAAATATGGCCGACCAGCTCATTACGGCACCTTCCGACGCATACATGATAAAGCAGACGAGCCCGATCACGATGACCATCGGCGGTATATGCAACCGATTGCTTTTTACCTCTTTTTGTTCTGTCGTTCTGAAGCAACTCCTCTTTTGGGCAGGGAGATCTCGACACCCCGTCACCATCGCAGCCAATACCGGAACCATACAGGCGACGACCGCCCAAAGCGGAATGACGCCGAAGGCAAACAATGCGCTCATTGCCCCTGCACCGATCAAGGTTCCTATCGAGTAGCCCCCGTGAAATCCGGACATCAGCCGCCGTCCTGTCCGTGTCTCCATCGCCACGCCGTTGAGATTGGCCGCGACGTCTATCGTTATCGTACATGCTCCGAATAGCATCAACATCCCTCCAGTAAGCCACGGATCGACCATAAGGCTGATGACGAGGAGCGCCGTCGCCATCAGAAAACCGGAGATATAAACGACCCGTTTCGCCCCGAACTTCACACACAGCCATCCGGAAACCGGAAGCGCGAGTATAGAGCCGAGGCCCGAACAAAGCATCAGCACTCCCATCGTCTCTTCATCGAGGCCGAACGCACTTTTGACATACGGCACCAAGGGAGCCCATGCCGCTTCAAGACAGCCGATTACCCAGAATGCGGTGCGGTTGGCTATTATCGGGTGATTGTGATTCATACTGTATAGTATAGGTAGATTGATTATTTATGTCGTTTGCGGTATTTCGTCGGAGACATGCCGTATTCTGCCGTAAAAAGTCTTACAAAATGAGGCACATCGTTGAATCCGACCGTATAACAGATTTCGGACACCTGTTTATTCGAATTTTTGAGAATCCCGCACGCGGTGTCGAGCCTGTATTTTGTGACGAATTGCGTGAATGTCATCCCTTTTTGCTTCCTGAAATAGGAGCAAAAAGCCGAGCGGTTCATTCCCATCTCCTGTGCAATATCATCCAGTGTGATATTGTGTATATAGTGCGCCATGACATACTCCGTGATATGCTGCATTCGGCGGACATCCTTTTCGATACGGATCGGTTTGCCGGCAGGGATATAATCCGTTTCCCTGAATACGGCAGGCAGCAGGCTGAACATCTCGCATAGGCGCCGAATGTCGCTCATCTCATTCATGCGGGACAATACGTCTCCGATGGAGCGTGCGGCTTCCCGCCCGAACTTCAACGCTTCCGTAGGAAACGAGATTCCGTAGAGAGCATTTCTCAACTCCGGAAAATCCTCCATGCAACGCATGATGAACGAATGGGAAAAAGCGACCATAAGATAATGAACGAATCCGTTGCCATCGGCCGATGCGGGAGCATATTTCCATCTATGGTGCATCCCGGGAGGAATAATCAACGCATCTCCTTCTGAAAAAGTCATGGTCGTATCACCGGCGACTCTGATCCCCTTTCCTCTTACCACATAATAGATTTCCCACGCATCATGCTTGTGCAGCTTTGCTTCGAGCTCATAATGAATATGTTGGTCTATGAAGAAAAAGGAGTGGTTTTGCTCCTCCGGCAGCGAATAAGGAATGATCGATTCTTCTATCATGGCTGCTTTATTTTGCGCAAATATACAACAAATATATATCACGATAAAACAAATAAGGCACAAAGACAATCCTTAACTTTGCATTTGAAAAATAAAACATAACTAACAAACATCGTAATATGGATTTCTATGAAGTATTGGAGAAACGCCGCACATATCGTGATTTCTCCGACCGTGAAGTAAGCGACGAGATTTTGAAAAGAGTAATCGGTTCGGCATTCAAAGCGCCGACTAACGACCACCTGCGCCAGTTGGAGTTCGTCGTGGTACGTGGCCGCGAACACATCGCCAAGGTAATCGCCCCGCTTGCCAAGAACATGGCGGCGTTCAAGGAACTGGTGGCAGAGGTGGACGAGTCCGATGACAAGGACAAGATGGCGATGTTCGCCGACGCGCTGCCCAAACAGCAAAGGATGCTGATGCAGAGCGGGTTGCTCATCATCCCCTTTTTCCGCCAACTGACATGGCCGTTGCTCAAGCCTGTGGAACAAAGTTCGCTCAACTATTTCGCTTCGGCATGGTGCGCTTTGGAGAACATGCTGCTCGCCGCCACCGCCGAAGGGCTGGGGGCGGTGTTCCATATTCCCGTAAGCGACGAAGCGGAGAAGATCAAGGAGATCGTAGGGGCTCCCGAAGGGTATGAGTTCACCTGCCTGCTGACAATGGGTTATCCCGCCGAGAACGCATTCCTGCCCAAACAGAAGGTAATCGACGTGGAAAGCAGAATACACACCGGCATCTGGTAAAACGGGCTGCATGAAAGGACACACCCTCATATTGGCAGCGAATATCCTGTTCGGCGTCAGTATGCCGGTATTCAAATACCTGATGAACAGCGGCATACAGCCTGAGGTCATTGCCTTTCTTCGGGCAGCCGTGACATGTGTCCTGTTTTGGCTGTTGTCCTTTTTCCTGCCTCGGCAGCGGGTGACACGCCGAGATCTGGGGTTGCTTGCCGTGTGCGGCTTGTGTGGCGTAGGCATCAACCAGCTCCTGTTTGTGGTGGGGCTGAAGATGACATCGCCAGTTGACGGTTCGATCATCGCCTCTGCCACTCCGATATTCGCCTTGTTGCTTGCCGCCGTCATTCTGCGGGAGCCTGTCACGAAGAGAAAGTTGCTCGGCGTGATGCTCGGCGTGGGTGGCGGGCTGCTGCTTGTATTCGGCACAACGCATGCCGCATCGGTCGGGAGCGGTTTCCCCGGCGATGCGATGATAGCCGTCAATTACATGGTGTATGCCCTTTTACCTCGTGTTGTCGCGGTCCTTGGCCGGGCGCTATTCTGCCGTGACGATTATGAAGTGGATGTTCCTCGTGGCGACCGTGGCGTTATTCCCGTTTTCAGCCGGGGAGTTGGGGCATATCGCAACGTTTCATGCGTCGGCATTCCGACCGATGCAGCTTTACGGGCTGCTCTATGTTACGGTAGGCTCCACATTCATCGCCTTTCTGCTTGTCACCTGCTCGCTGAAAAGCCTCCGGCCGACAACAGTAAGCATGTACAATTACGTCCAGCCGATGGTAGCTTGCGCCATTGCGATAGCCATCGGTCAGGACGTGTTTTCAATCCTAAAGCTGGGTTCGCTGTTGCTTGTATTCACGGGTGTGTATCTCGTCACGACAAGCCGCCGCAAGCACGAACCCGTAACAATCGAAAACTGATTTATTATGGAATTCTATGAAGTAATCGAAAAACGTCGTAGCATCCGCGAGTTTCAAGACAAACCCATTGCACGGGATGTGTTGGAACGCATCCTGAACGCCGGGCTGAAAGCCCCCTCGTCGAACCACCAGCGGCAATGGGAGTTGCTGACCCTAACTGGATAAGGAGGTCATCCTGTCGGTCGCAAAAAATAGTCAAACCCTATTACTGCCGCATCGCCGAGCCGAAAACACCCCAGCAGGAGATGTTCAAGATAGCCTATCCGCTCCAGCGGAAGATGATCGAGGAAGCCGCAGTAGTCGTGTTGCCCTATTTCAAGTGTAAGTATGACCTCAAGAGCGAAACCAACAACTATGGTCTGATGGATTTCGCCGCGGCGTGGGCATTAGTCGAGAACCTCCTGTTGGCAGCCACAGCCGAGGGGTTGGCGTCCGTAGTCCATTTCCCTGTCAAGAAAGAGCCGGAACAGATAAAGGAACTTCTTCAGGTTCCCGGCGGCTACATGCTGCCCGCCTTGGTGATGCTCGGTTATGCCAAAGAGGGTGCATCGGTTCCCCGTCAGGTTCCTGCCGCCGTAGAAAACAGGGTCAGATGGAACAAATGGTAACCATTCGCGACATCGATGTCGAAAGCGTGTTCGCCAAGTCGAACCTGCCGGTCTGTGACTATTCGGTCAACCCGTATGCGGGTTGTACCCATGCCTGCAAATACCGACCGAGAAGTAATAAAACTCGAACAGTGAAGCATCATATCTGCGAACGCATCATTTTCGTCTTGGATTGAACGCAAACAAAGAAGGCAAGTTTGATTTCCGGTTATCCGAAAACTGCTTGCCTTCTCTTTTCGCCTATAATATCGTTTACTCTTCCTCGTCTATTCTTTCCAACTTGAAGATGACAGGACGCGTGCCGTCATTGCAACACGTTATCATCATTTTCTCGTCATTCGTCCATCCGCGCATAATGGAACCACCCTGCAAGGCCGTATAGACATAGCGGCTGATGCAGTCCCATGCCTCGGAACAGAACTTTCCGTCGAGCATGTGAAAGAAATTATCGCCGTCCACCATGATCTCCTGTCCCTCATGGAAAAACGGACAGGGGCCCGATTTCGGATCTGCCAGATACTTTTCCTGCAAATCCCCGTAACACTCCCGTTTCAGGACTGTAATCTTACATTTGTGTTTCATAACCGAATTGTTTTCAGTCTCGATTTATCTATCATAAAACGAATGAAATATCAAAACATGAACATCGAAATAGTACTTCGATGTGAGATAGGGACACGCCTTTCCCAGCATTCTTTAATCCGATGCCGCAAAGATAACGGATTCCGGATAAAATACCTTGATCGGGACATGTGTTGTAATATCAGAGAACCGGAATATTCCGGTTTTAAAAGATCTGTCATGTTATAACATAAATTATTTAAACAACCAGATCGGCACAAAATTGTTTCCCAAAAAGACAGAATAATAAAATAAATAGACTACATTCGCAGGACGGAACTTTTCAGCATTTCATTATAACATGAAAATACGATAAAATCCAATAGCCTTGTTATATAGAAATATTGCTTGAGAATTTTTTTCGATCGTCTTTTTATTCCAAAAAAGACTTCACGCAAAAATAACTATTTCCTAATAAGTCCCAAAAAATAGCGGAGATTTTTTTATCGTCCGACTTTTTGTTAGAAAATCCCCGCTTATTATTAATGATTGATAGCAAATCCAGCTATTTTGCTTGCGATTTCAATATCTATTCGACAAAAGGATTACAAGCTATTGCGGCATTTTTTCGTTCCGGAATGCTGTGTCGAAAGCCATGCTTTATCGCTGCACAGCGTATCGATACGTTTGGATAAATGCTCCATTTCGGAATCGAGTCTGGGACGGGTGACCGTAGCATAGATTTGTGTCGTACGGATATTGGTATGCCCCAGCAAACGGCTGATCGTCTCCATGGCTGCCCCCTGCGATAAAGTGATCGTCGTGGCGAAAGTATGGCGTGCGGTGTGGAATGATACCCGTTTGTCGATGCCCGCAAGCGACATGATCTTATTCAGGCACTTGTTGCACCAACAGTTCGTCGGCAGTTCGAATATTTGTATCCGTGCGGAGACCGTCGCATAACGTGTCAGAATGGCTTCCGGCAATGCAAAAAGTCGGATGAGAACCATAGCCCCCGTCTTTCGGCGTTTGGTGCGAATCCATGTCCGGTTCGTTTCTTTCAGTACATTATCCGCCGTAAGGCCGCATATGTCGATATAGGACAGTCCCGTCAGGCAACTGAACAGAAAAGCATCCCGCACGATTTGCATGGTTCTGTTCCGGGGCTGGAATCGTATCAGCCGATTCAACTCTTCGATGGTGAGATAATTCCGAAACACACTTTCGCTTTTCAACCGGTAGCCGGCAAAGAGATCCTTGGCCATGTAGCCCCGGCTTCGGGCCAATGACAAAATATGCTTTAACGCAATCATATAGACCCATCCGGTATTGTTTTTCCGACACTGCTCCTGCAAAATGAAAGTGTGGAATCCCGGAACAAACTTTTCGTCGAGCTTCCGGAACGGCAAATCCCGGCATCCGTATCGGTGCATAATATAGGATTCGAGGTGTCGGCAAACGCACTGATATTTATACAGGGTGCTTTTGCTGCGGCTGATTCCGATCATCTGTTCGAATTCCTCGTTATGGCGTTTGAAAAATGCCACGACCATTTCTTGGTCGAAATTCAACCCGCGGTATGCCTCTTTGACCATTACCGGAGTAATGGCTCCGTGTTCGAATGAAAGCCGATTATAACATAGTTCGATCCGCAGCCGAATTCGTGTGAGTTGTTCGTTGATGCGCGTTGCAAGGGCGCTGCGCCCCATAACGCAGCTGAATGATACATTCCATAATTCAGGCTGCACGGAAAGTTGTGTAGCGAACTGCGTGCACTGCCCGTTGATTGTAATCCGCCCCATGATCGGAACATTCCCGTTTCGCAACGGAGCCGTTTTCTTGATGTAAAACAATACCTTGAATGTGTTTCTCATACCCATCATAACCTTTTACGACATTTCGATACAAATGAATAGATTGACCTTACGGTAACGATTAAGTAATGGTCAAAAACATGCTAATCCAGCCAAGTATCATGGCATTAAATGATTAGCACCATAATCAAGGTTATGACTTGGAAACGTGCGATTGGCGGTCACAAGTCTATTTGCATGCACTATGCACTTGGAATCAATGAAATAGGAGTTTTTATGTGCATAATCCCTCTTATTTCTTCCATTCGTTGATAATAAATTGTTTATCCGTTTTTCACCATTTAAATTCTTTTTGGAATAAAAAGAATTCAAAGACTGTTCCGATCGTTTCGGAATTCTTGTGCAAGGAAAAATACTATTAATTAAAACGCTTATGGTATGAAAAGCATCTACTCTGTTTTTCTGTTCGGCTGTGCCGTCTTGTTTGCAGCGTCGTGTTCATCGGGTGGTGGTGACGACACTCCTCCTTCCACGGGAAAGACAATTACGCTGTCTGCCGACAGAAGTTCGATTCTCGCCGACGGTCAGGATGCCGCTGTCTTGACTCTTATCGATAATGTCACCCATGAAGATATTACGTCGAAGGCTTCGTTCTATGCCGGCGAGCAGTTGTTGAACGGCACGTCGTTCACGACCGAGGTTCCGGGGACCTATACGCTTAAGGCCGTCTTCGGAGATGTTACGTCCAATACGGTGGAAATCAAAGCCGTATCGGGCGACATCGATGCCGAAGGAATCACGCTTTCCGTATCGAAAGAGATGGTCTTCCCCGACGGAGGCGATTTCGCCGTGCTCACGCTGACGGACGCCGACGGTGCGGACGTTTCGGATCTGGGCGAGTTCTATGCCGACGGAAAGGCGCTCGAAGGACGACGCTTTTCGACTACGAGCGGTTCGGCGGCACCGATTACGATCTCGGCCACGATCGGTGGTCACGACGTGGAAAATACGGCGGAAATCATCGCTACGAGCAATATCAATTTCACCAGCCGGTTGTTGTTCGAAAACATTACCATGACAGGGTGCCAGTACTGTCCTTTTTGTCAAGACGATCATCCGAGATGTCGAAAAAGACGATCCTGCACAAGTGATCTGCTATTTGCATCCATAACAGTGTCAGCACCCTCTACCAATCGTCCCAGCTCTCCCAGACCACGCTGGATTATGCCAACGTCTATTGCGACTTCATGTTGCCCGACGAGTCCGACCGCCGGAGGGCTGCGCCCAAGTCGTTCGTGAACCGAAACAAAGAGAATCATTCGTATGATAGCAAATACATCCAACCCGACAATCTGCGTACCTTGGCTCGCCAGCAACCCAAGAACGTGGGTATCGCCATCGAAAGCGCATATACGGCTTCCGAAGTGACGGTACATGCCAGTATCGGCACCAAGCAGAGTTTTTCGGGCCGGGCCGTCGCGGTTCTCACGAAGCGGATGTCTTGGGAAAGCGATTCCTACAAATATCGCGTGATGCTTGCCTATGCTCCTTCGGTCGAGGGACAGGAGCTCTCGTTCGAAGCCGGGAAAGCCGCCTCGTTCAATGTTACGTTCGACCTGACGAAGCTCGGTTCAGTCAATCCCGACGAATGCGAGATCATCGTTTTCGTACTGAATGCCGAGGGTATTTGCCAAAGCGTGCAATACGCCGGAGTCGGAGAGGCAAAAAGCTATTGATATGTTGCGGTATCCGGTATCCTCATTTCTTTCCGTCCTGCTGCTGTGCGCGGTACTGCCTGTCGTCGCACAACAGCAGGACGACAAACCCAAACGCGATTGGGGGAAACTCAGCGGCAGTGTCGAGTCGTCGTGGGGCGTCTACATGAAGGACAAAGTCCTGGGAATCGACGAGGTGGAACAAAGCTACGGCACCAATACTTATATCAATCTGAATTACGCCATCAAGGGCTTCCGCTTCGGCCTTCAGTACGACATCTATGAAAAGCCGATGTTGGGTTTCGATGCCAATCTCGAGGGCAACGGTCTGCGCGGCGGCTTCGCCGCATGGTCGAACTCCCGGTGGGATATTACGCTGGGAACATTCTACGACCAGTTCGGCAGCGGCCTCATCTTCCGCGCTTACGAGGAGCGCGAAATGGGCATCAACACCTCGCTGGCAGGAGCCAATATCCATTGGCAACCTACGGACTGGCTCTCGACCAAAATATTGGCCGGCATGCCGCGCCGGTTCATGACCTTTGCCGACAGCTGGGTCTACGGCGTCGATGTCGAACTCGCGTTGCTTCAGGCACTGGTGCCGTCGAGCGATGCTGCGTTGCAGATCGGGGGTTCGTGGGTGCTGCGCGACGACCGCAGCGACAACCGCAAAACGGATGCTCCGGCTGCCGTCAGTGCGTTCAGCGGACGTCTGGACTTCACCAAAGGGGCCTTTTCGCTCGACGGCGAATGGGTGAGCAAGGGCGAATCGATGCGCCTTGACCCCGAGGCGGGGATCGTCGACACGGGTACGGGACGCGCCCTGCTGCTCAATGCCGGTCTCGACCTGCCGGGCTTCGGCATCTCCGCGACATGGCGCTCTATCGAGAATATGTCGTGGCGTCAGGACGACTCCTCGGATCCGTCCATGAACCTGAACTACATTCCGGCGCTCACCAAGCAGCACAAATACGCCCTCTGTTCGCTCTTTCCCCACGAGGTTCACGATTTCGGCGGCGAGACGGGCGGCCAGATCGACGTATTCGGAGAAATCCCCGTCGGCGGCAACCCGCGGCGGCCTCTGCGTTTCGCCGTCAACGCCTCGATGTACCGCAACATGGAGCGCAACGGCGACACCTACCGGTTCATGGGTTTCGGCGGAGATCTCCTTTTCGCCGAAGCGGGACTCGAACTGGAAAAGAAGTGGGGCCCGGACTGGAAAACGATCGTCGCAGGGACGTGGCAGCGACACCCCGAGACCAGCCGTTACGGATTCGGCACGATGGAGATGAACACGCAGATCGTCGTCGGAGATGTCCTTTGGCAGATGACGCCCAAGACTTCGCTGCGCGTGGAGCTGCAGCACGCCTGGAGCGATTCGAAAGACGACCAGCGCTGGGCAATGGGTCTCGTGGAGCTGGGATTCGCCCCCTCGTGGATGGTCTACATAAGCGACATGTGCAACTACAAGAGCTACGGCGACAACATCCATTACTACGATGCCGGCGTAAGCTATGCCCGCAAGTTCCTGCGGGCGCAGCTTTCCTACGGCCGCCACCGTGCCGGTGAAACCTGCTCGGGCGGCATCTGCCGCTACGTTCCCGAATACACGGGATTCAACATCGAGGTATCCATCATTCTCTAAATATTGATACCCATTTTTATTAACTAAAAAACAATCGCTATGAAGAGTATCTTTACCCCAGCTTGGCGATGGCTCGCGGCCGTCGCACTGATAGCCGGACTGGGCGCGTGCTCGTCGGACGATACCGAGCCGTCGCTTGCGGTCAAGGTTCCCGACGGCGGCCTGACGTTCGGCACTTTTTCGCTGACGCCGCAGACGATCACCGTCGATGCGAGTACGGACTGGACTTTCGAAGTGTCCCCCGAAGGCATTTTCGAGGTGACGCGCTCCGACGACAATAAAACGTTGTCGGTAAGTCCCGTGGCTCCCAACTACGACAATACCGAGGCCACGGCCACGGTGGCCGTGAAGGCCGGTTCTCAGACGGCCTACATCGCGCTCAAACAGTCCGCCAACGCCGCCACGTTCCTGCGGCTCAACGATGCGGAACTGACCGGCGACCATCCGATTCTGATCGTGGAAACCGGCGTGAGCGACGACGAGGGCACCTACGAAATTCCGCTCCTGACCAACCACACGATCTCGATCCGCAAATCGACGGATCAGACCCTGCCCGCGACCGATGCGCAACAGGCGGCATCGACCCGTGCGAATGCGATCGAGGGCGTCGACTGGCTGACCTACGATCTGAATCAGGAGATCACCGAGGAGGGACCCGTGACGACGCTCGTGCTCCGTTACAATTATTATGACAACCAATCCGAACAGCGCCATGTCAACATCGACATCGTCGCCAACGCTTCCGGCGAGGGCAACTCCACCGCAACGGTAAGTCTGAGCGTCGTCCAGATGGCCGACACCCCGACGATCATCATCAATCCTACGGACGGATTGCAATACGATTTCGATCCTGCACAGCCCCAGACGGTTTCGGTAGCCGCCAATGTGGATTATAGCATCGCGATTTACCCGGAAACGAGCAGAGAGTGGATTACGGTCGACACCGAGAACATCGAAACCTCGGCCAACGGCAAGGTGAAGACCTACAAGGTGACCGTAGCCCCCAACTACGACACGCGTTCCCGCGCGGGCGGCTTCTATGCGATCCAACAGAACGCTTCGGGCGAACCGCTTCGAGCGAACGTGACGATCCAGCAGGACGCCGCTCCGAACGCTCGGGTCTCCATCGCGCAGAAGAACATCATCTTCGGAGCCGAGGACAAGGAGAAATTAGTGGAGGTCACCTCTACCTTCGGCGCCTCCACCAAGTGCGAGGTCGTCGCTGAGGACGACCAGCCCGTGGATTGGATGACGGCCGAATACAACGCCGACGCACAGCTCGTGTCGCTCAAACCCGTGGGCGCGCTTCCGTCCCGGAACCGGACGGCCACGCTGAAGGTTTCTTGCGGCGCAAGCGACAATATCGCCACGGCTACGGCTACCGTCACCCAACTGGGCACGGAACCGACGCTGGTACTCGATCCCGACCACCTCGTAATCGACCAGCAGGGTACGGCACAGGTAGTGACGGTGCTGACCAACCAGAGTTCGTGGTCGATCGACCAGGCTTCGGTTCCCTCGTGGGCTACCGTAACGACCGATGCTGCGAAGAACACCATCACCGTATCCGCACAGGCCTTCAACACGACGGGTTCGCGTGAGTTCACGCTGAAGGTCAAGGCCGGCGATCTGACGGCAGAACTGCCCGCCGTTCAGGCCCTCACCTACCAGGTAGGCGACATCTTCTACAAGGACGGCAAGGCGCTGGGCGTCGTTTACGAGACGAGCGACAACGGCATGCACGGCAAGGTATTCAGCTTCAAGACTTACAATATGTCCGACAAAATCCTGACGACGACAGGCTACACGACCATACCTACCAGCGAGACCGACGGTCTGGCCAACCAGGAGGCCATTCGCAGCAACGCCGACTGGCAGACGAACTGCCCCGTCGAGAAGTACATCTACGACATTTCGGCAGAGGACGGCGTGAACTGGTACCTTCCCGCCATCGAAGAGCTGAAAGCACTCGTCAGCTATATGTCCGGCGGTTATCTGTACGAGTCCAATAGGTTTTATGCAGACGGCACCCTGAACCTCACCCCCTTCATGTGGACCGAAACGCAGAGCGGCACAGGATACGAGATAACTGACAGAGTCTATAGCAAGGACTTCAACGAGGCCATTGATCAGGAGGTCTTCTTCGCGGCAAGAGATCGCATCCGCGAGCTCTACAAGAAGTACACCGACGATCAGTATTACTGCATATTCCAGCCCTCTTACGAAACAATCGATGAAACGGGGCACCTGACCGGAGAGTGGGATAACGGCGACGAACGTTATCCGATGGAAATCGACGATAATTGGAACATCGTCACCCATGGCGACGGAATGGGCTTTCTCTGGTACTCTTCCACATGCTATGACGCCGGCTGGGGTACGATAGGAAACCATAGGATAGCCTTCTATGAAACTCTGAGCACTGTGGAAAGCTGGTACACCTTCGACCCGAATTGGCCCGACGATCTCTACAACAGCGGCAGCGTCCACCCGATCATGCAATTCTAAATGACTCTCTATCCCTTGTTCAGGTACGGTTTCGGTTCGTACCTGAACAAGGTCTTTTTCTAACTCAAATTTATTTAATAGTAAGGTATAACTTTATATGAACACGGCATTTTTTTGCCAGAATAACGGGAAGATCTGCAAAGGATTTTTCCTGTTGTGTCTGCTGGTCGGCCTGTGCGCTGCCCCCTTCGCGGCGAAGGCCCAGCAAAGCAAACCGCGTGTAACAGTTACGGGAACCGTCACCGATACGGGCGGGCTGCCCGTTCCGGGCGCCTCGGTCGTCCTTCACGGAACCACGATCGGCATCTCGACCGATGCGAACGGAAAATTCAGGCTCGAATTCGAAGAACGTCCCAACATCATCATCGACGTGTCGTTCATCGGCATGAAGAAACAGGAAATCCCCGTCAAACTTCGCGGCGGCAAAGCTGACATCAAGGTCATTCTCGAAAGCGACACCAACATCGAAGAGGTCGTCGTGACGGGTATCTTCACCCGGAAAAAGGAAGGATATACGGGTTCCGTATCGACGATCAAAGGCGAGGACATCAAGAAATACTCCACGACGAATATCGCCAAGGCGATCAGTGCCGTGGAACCGAGTTTCCGTATCATGGACAATTTCGAGATGGGTTCGAACCCCAATGCGCTGCCCGACATGCGCATGCGCGGCACGTCGACGCTTCCCGGAGGCGCCGCCTCGGGCGACGGGCTGATCTCGTTGCAGGGCGAGTACGACACCTATCCCAACCAGCCGCTGCTGCTTTTGGACGGCTTCGAGATCGACGTGCAGACGATGGCCGACCTCGATCCCGACCGCGTGGCATCTATCACCATTCTGAAAGACGCCTCGGCAACGGCGATCTATGGCTCGAAAGCCTCGAACGGCGTCATCGTGATCGAAACGCTGGCCCCGAAGCCCGGTACGATCAATGTCACATACAGCGGCAACGTGCGCGTCGAAATGCCCGATCTCTCGTCGTACAACCTGATGAACTCCGCGGAGAAGATCTATGTGGAAAAACTCGCAGGGCTCTATGCCGAGAACGACCTCGACGCCCAGCGCGACTATCAGTCGCGTCTGCGCGAGGTGAAACGGGGTGTGGATACCTACTGGCTTTCGAAGCCGTTGCGTACTTCGGTGCAGCATCGTCACGCACTGACGCTCGAAGGCGGCTCGAACGAGCTGCGCTACAAGCTCTATGCGGGTCTGAACGAAACGCCCGGCGTAATGAAAGGCTCGAAGCGCAGCACGCAGACCGTATCGCTCGATCTGAGTTACCGGTTCAAAAAATTCCTGCTCAAGAACAGCGTCACGGCCGACAATGCCGTAGGTACCGAGAGCCCCTACGGTTCATTCAGCGACTATGCTTCGCTGAATCCCTACCTGCGGCCTTACGACGAAAACGGCAACATCAACAAGATCATGCAAACATGGAACATGTCCTACAGCGGTGGTGCCGGAAACCGATATGAAGTGGCCAATCCGCTCTACAATACGACATTTCATAGTCTCGATCGCGATACGGACTTTACCGTGCGCAACCTTTTCAAACTCGAATACCGCCCCTCGGAGGCGTGGATTCTTCAGGGGAACGTTTCCATCAGCAAAAACACGGGCAAAGCCGAGGTTTTCCGTCCGGGCTATCACACGGCTTTCAACAACGTGACCGACCCGTCGCTCAAAGGCGACTTCACGCGCACGCAGTCCGAAGCGTTCAACTATGCCGTGGATTTCACGGTGATGTACAACAAGGCGATCCGCAATACACATTTCATCACGGCGAATCTCCGCTATTCGGTCGACCAGACCCGGAATGAAGCCTACGGGGCCAAAGTCACCGGATTCCCCAACGATGCCATGGACCACATCCTTTTCGGTCAGAAATACAGCGAGAACATGTCCGGCTCGGAGAACACGTCGCGCAGTATCGGCGGTGTGCTGGCCGTAGGTTACTCCTACAAATACCGTTATTCGTTCGACGCCAATATCCGCGTCGACGGTTCGTCGCAGTTCGGCAAGGACAACCGGTTCGCGCCTTTCTGGTCGGCGGGCGTCAAATGGAATATCATGAACGAGGAGTTCATGAAAGGTCAGAAAACCTGGCTCGACGATCTGGTGCTTTCGGTCACTTACGGCATTACCGGTACGCAAGGTTTCGCTCCGTACCAGTCGCGGCATGTATATTCCTATTCGAACCTGATGCGTTACTACCTCTCGTCCGACGCCACGGGCGTTGAGCTGGTAGCCTTGGGCAACGACCACCTGAAATGGCAGCAGACCGCGACGTGGAACACGCGCCTCGAAGCTTCGTTGTTCAAAGGCCGGCTGACCGCACGCGCCGAGTACTATATCAAAAACACGAAAAACTCCGTGACGCAGATCACGCTGGCTCCGTCGCTGGGCTTCTCCTCGTTCCCGGAGAACATGGGCACGCTCGAAAACCGGGGTGTCGAACTGAACCTTGCGGTGATTCCCTATCGCAACGATGCTGCACAATCCTATTGGGTCGTCTCGGTCAACGGTTCGCATAATACGAACAAACTGACGAAAAATCTCCGATGCGCTGCGCCGTCAGAACGAACTGAATGCCTCGGCGGAGTCGATCTCTCCGCTGCCGCGCTACGTCGAAGGCATGTCCACGACAGCGATCTGGGCCGTAAAATCATTGGGTATCGACCCTGCGACGGGCGATGAGATATTGCTTAAACGCAACGGAGCCATCACCTCCGAATACGATGTCGTCGATGCCGTGGTATGCGGCGACACGGAACCTAAATGGCAGGGAACGATCAACACGGCTTTCCAGTACAAAGGTTTCGGCGCCAATCTCTCGTTCACCTACCGTTTCGGCGGCCAGATGTATAACGAAACGCTCGTGTCGAAGGTCGAGAACGCCGATTTACGTTACAATGCCGATCGCCGCGTATTGACCGAACGTTGGCAGAAACCCGGCGACCGTGCGCAGTACAAACGCCTGACGAACTCCGCGGACGGAGCCAATACACAGCAGACATCACGCTTCGTGATGGATGAAAACACGCTTCAGATGGGTTCGCTGTCGCTGACCTACCGTATGGACAGTAACAATGCTCCCTGGCTCAAGAAACTCCGTATTTCGTCTATGAAGTGGGGCTTTACCATGGAGGATGTCTTCTACGCTTCGACCATTAAACGCGAGCGCGGTACGATCTATCCTTTCTCGCGCCAGTTCGCTCTTTCGCTCAATCTCGTCTTCTGACAAATACCGTATGAAAAAGATATTTTACCGCACCATATTGTTTCTGGGGCTTGCAGGCACACTTTCTTCCTGCGGAGAGTGGCTCGATGTGCAGCCCAAAACCTCGATCGAGCAGGACGACCTCTTCTCCCAGGAATACGGCTTCAAGGACGCATTGACGGGGTTCTATATCAAAATGGGGGAAACGGGTCTTTATGCCCAGAATCTCACCTACGGCTACCTCGATTTGCTGGCCGGCCTTTACACCAGAGCCTCGATTCTGGGGATTTACGACATGTCGACGCTCTATGCTTTCGACGGCGCCTACCAAAGCACCGTGAACCAGATCTACGCCGAGATGTACAACATCATCGCCAACATCAACAACTTCCTCCACTTCATCGATGTCAAGCGCGATGTCATCACGACCCCTGACTATTATGAAACGATGAAGGGCGAAGCGCTGGGGTTGAGAGCGTTTCTCCATTTCGACCTGTTGCGCATGTTCGGACCCGTCTATGCCGTACATCCCGAAAGCAAAGCCGTTCCTTACCGCACGCAGTTCAACCATGAAGCCACTCCGATTCTTTCGGCGCGTGAGGTGCTCGATCTCTGCATCGCCGACCTGCTCGAGGCCGAAGAGCTGCTCGAAGAGCACGACAGCCAGATTTTCAACTACGACGATACGGCCGATCCGTTCACCGAGATGCGGCAGATGCGCATGAACATCTGGGCCGTGAAAGCAATGCTCGCCCGCACATATCTCTACAAGGGAGATGCCGGCAGCAAGGAACTGGCGCTCGACTACGCTTTGCAGGTTATCGAAAGCGGCAAGTTCACATTGGCCGACCGAAGCATGATCGGAGCCTACCCGAACATGCCTTCGGAGCATATTTTCGCGCTCTCGATCTTCGATTATTATTCCATCGTCGACCCGATCTTCGTCGACCCGGATGTTTCGACCATCCTTTCCGCAACGAAAACCCAGGTTGAGACATGGTACGAAGGGAGCGTCGACAGTCGCCGTCAGGTCATGGCTCCGAGACTCGATCAGGGAGGACAGGATATGGTGGTGCTGACGAAATACGATCAAGGCAAATACAGTTCCGCACGCGACAACTATTCCGGTTACGATGCGCAGCCGCTGATCCGCCTGCCGGAGATGTACTACATCGCCGCCGAGTGCGAATCCGATCCGGAAACTGCCGCCGACTATTTGGACGAGGTGATCTCCCTGCGCACGGGAAGGTACGATGTGACACTGACTCAAGGATTCGACCAGCGGGATACCCGTCAGATCTACGGCATCACTACCGGTCAGACCGTACGCACGAACGAATTGATGAAAGAGTATCTCAAAGAGTTCTACGGCGAAGGACAACTCTTCTATTTCTACAAGCGCCATAATTTTACAACATTCTCGAACTGTCCGCTGACCAATACCGACATGACATCGCATTATCAGATGCCGCTGCCGGACGATGAATACACATTCGGAAACAATAACTAAACGACCATGAACAAAACGATCATAACGGCACTGTGTATCGGCACGATCCTCATCTCCGGTTGCAAGGAAAACGACATCGCATACTACGGTGAAGAATCCCGTCTGGAGTTCTCGACCTACATTTCGTGCGCGTTCAACGACCAAAATTATTTCGATGCCTTCATTGCGGACGAGAAGATTACAAACGTCGATTTTCCGGTCAAGGTCAACCTCATCGGGCAGCTGTTGACCGGGGAGCGTACTTTTTGCCTGCAATGGAGCCAGGACGAAAAAACGGATTACGACATAGCGATTGCATTGGAGAATCCCTATACGTTTCCTGTGAGTACAGAAACGACGTCAGCAAAAATTAGTGTCGCATGTCCTGACAGAAATTGCATCTCGACGGCCAAATCTCCGCGCCAAGGGCGTGCTTCGATAACTTTCGATGCGGAAAACTCCGCACACCAGTTTGGGCTGGGCCGTGAGGAGAACCTCACGGGAGAGGTTCATGTGACCCTGAGTATCCAGCCCTCGACATGGAGCAACGAATGGTGGGGTTCGTACAGCAATTCGAAATACATCCTGATGATGGAGTGTTTCAAGACCACGCACGACGCCATTGCGAAAACACAGGCAAACCAAGTCAAAATCAGGACCTATTATACACAGTACAAGCGAGAACACGGCCCGCTCTACGGCGATGATGACGAGAGCAGTACCGAAATTTCATTCCCGCTGAACAGTTAATGTGAGAAGACATGAAACAGTTATTTAAATTTTTGTGTGTCACGAGTTCATTGTGGTTAGCGTCCTGTTACGAAGACAAAAGCAACTACGACTACCACGAGATCAACGACATCGAGATCGTTAGTTCTTTGTATGTATATACCACGCCTCCGGAAGGTATGACGCGCGAGATCTTGATCGAGCCGACCATCACACAGACGATGACCTCCGGGAGTGAAAATCTCGCTTACGAGTGGAAACGCCGTGTAGACGGTCTCTCCTGGAGTGTCGTGGGACACGAGGCGACCTACAGACTGGTCGTCACATCGAATGATACGCAGGATATCTACCTGCGTTTCGCTGTGACGGATACCGATCAGGACATCATCACCTACGAAGAGATCGTCGTCCGACCGATATTCGCATTCAATCAATGCTGGTTCGTCTTGCAGAACGAGAACGATCAAGCCGTATTGGGAAGCGTCGATGGCGAAGGTGCCGTCCGTGTCGTCACGCACGATATCTATAAGCAGGAAACCGGACGATCGTTCTCGGGAAAGCCGACCGGACTGGGGCTCCATCCGTTCATGCGACTGAACAATTTATTGACAGATCCGGGCAATCCGATCTATGCGATCCTGCTCGGGGTGTTCACGGACACAGAGCCCTACATACTCAACGGCTCGACGCTTGAGAATTTCAAGTGGAACTACCAGCGCCTACTCTATGAAAAACGGATCAAAGGAGATGCGACTTTCGCCCCTTGGTCGATGATCGGCTGTCGGAACAATCTTTCGATCGTCGATGATGGAAAACTGTGGATGGCGTTCTGCGATTCGTTCGGCCTCTGCTATACGGCCAAACTCGATCCTGCGCTGGGCGGCGAATTCGATTATCAGGCAGCATTACTGGGATACGGGGTCAGAACATTGGCCCCCTCGAATGTCATCTACGATAGCAGGGGCAACCGTTTCCTCTTTCACCAAATGACCGATGCTTTCTCGATGGGACTTAACGACCGTCAGGCCATCGCCAACGGCAACGGAGATCGGGACAACCTCTATACGGAAGACCGGTATAATGCCGGCGGAACGCTCGTATCGCTGGCCACCATGTCGGAAGAGGCCAAAGTGAGCTCCGCATTCGACCCGGACCATCTGCCGGGCGATATCCGAATGGATTATATGGGGCTGATGAACAGTCAGCTCACCTACAACGCGACGCTGGCCGTGGGGCACAACTCCTCGAACGAGCTCCTCGTTTACGAGTTCAACCAGGACGCACTATCAAGTCCTTCCGTGGGCGATCTTTCTTTCTGCAATGCTTACTGGAACATCCGGGCCAAGGGCGATGTCTCCGCCCTCCAAGCAGGAGAGCTGCCCGTGGCGAGCTCTCTCTTCTTCAACCGGATATTTTTCTATGCCGCCGGCAACAAGGTATATCGCGTGGATATGTCATTCTCGGAGCAGATACCGACCGTGTCGCTGGTCTATGAATATCCCGATGCCGATTCGAAAATCACCCATATGAAATTCAAATCCGATTGCTATGACATCATAGAAAACGGCACTAACAAGGAGATTCAACGTCACTTGGGCCTTATCGTCGAGGATGCCGGGGGAAATGCCTGCCTGGTGGAGCTTCTTCTGACCGTCGCCGGAGAGATCGAACGCGACAGACAGACGGATCAACCCATCATCTATACGTTCGACGGGGATTTCAAGCATGTCGTGGATTTCACCTTCTCGTTCCGTGAAACGATTTGAGATCATACTTTTTGCCGCGGTTTTGCTGCTGTCGCTGAAAGAAACGGCGACAGCGGCAGAGTCCGGGGTGAATCTGTCCGGGGTGCCGAACGGGATGATCTCGGTACATACGGACGGGGATCGGATTCTGTGGACTCTGCCCGATACGCTCTCTGGCCGTGAAATGGGCCTTTTCGTCACGCTGCTGGATGCTCCTCTGCAAACCGACCGGGAGAACAAATACGGCTATCGGGGCGACCGCTACGGTCCGATGATCCTGCGGTTCGTCCGCAGCGGGCAGGACGTGCATCTGGAGAGCGCCGTCGGGCATCGGTTGGCGGACGATGACGCGGATTTTGCGTCTTTGCACAACGAACGGGAGGGTTGGAGCATCGTGCGGGATTTTCCCGTCGTCGGAAACGAAGCCGAACGCGGCCGCTTTACGATCGACGTCACGGAATGGCTCGGTGACAGTCGGTTCTTCGGACTGGATCCCGTTTCATTCCTGTTTCGGCTGGTCGGCGTCGAGAGCCGTTCGTGTCTGTCCGAAATCCGAACGCTGAAGGATCAAGTGATCGTCCGTTCGGAAATTACCTGTATGCCGTCGCCGTTTCCCATTCCGGGAGCGCGACGCGACACTACGCGCTGGAAAGTCGGTATAACGCTGGCTCTGTTGCCTGTCGAGCCCCGGCGTCCCCGCTACGACGACCCGCACGTCGGATTTTATTCCATTCCCGCAGTCCGTGCCGATTCCGGGGGAACGACGGCGCTTCCGGCCCGGGTTATCAAACGCTGGCGGCTGGAGGTCGCACCCGAAGATTCGGCCCGTTATCTGCGCGGCGAGGCCGTCGAGCCTGTCCGGCCGATCCGATTCCGTCTCGATACGGCGTTCCCCGAACGCTGGAAGGTCCCGATGATCCGCGCCGTACATAACTGGCTGCCTGTTTTCGAAGCGTGCGGATTCCGCAACGCCCTCGAAATCCGCGATGCGGAAAACGATCCCGACTGTACGCTCGACAATGTCCGTTACACATGGATTTGCTACAAGGAATCCCCGATGGAAAACGCCTACGGAAGTCCGCTTGCGGACTTGCGAAGCGGAGAGATCGTAAGCGCCCACATTTCCGTATTCAGTTCGGTTTTCAACCTGTTGCAGGAATGGTATATATCCCAGACAGGAAATACGAACCCCATTCCCGACGACATGACGGAGGCGCTGTTCGAAACGGTACTGACCCACGAAATCGGACATGTGCTGGGATTGGAACACAATTATTACGGCAGTTCGCTCTATGACACGGCGCAACTGCGCGATGCGGAATCGATGCGGTGCACGGGAGCCGGCACGTCGATCATGGACTATATGCGTCTGAACTATGCGGCGCAACCCGAAGACGGATTCGCACCGGCCGACCTCGTGCCGCATATCGGCGCCTACGATTATGCCGCCATCGACTGGGCCTACCATGAGTATCCCGGACTGGATTTCCGGACGGAATGCGACTCGGTCTTCCGGAAGGCCCGGGCAATGGCCTCCCGCCGGGAAACCCGGTTCATGACGCTTTCGAACGTCGATCCCCAGGCTCAGCGCGAAGACATCGGCCGCGAACCGCTGGAAAGCGCCCTTTTGGGAATGAATCACCTGAAAAGAGTATGTGAAAGAATTGCGGCACCGAACGCCGCCGGCACGGATACGGAGCAGTTGCAACGGGCCGTTGCCACGCAACTGGGATATTATACGGAACATGCCATGACCTATGTCGGGGGAATCTGCCATGACTTCGACGGTTCCATGCCGTCTGTCCGGGCGATCGGGGCGGACGAACAGCGCCGGGCGCTGGAGTTCCTGCGATGCTACGTCGTGGAGCCTCCCGCATGGCTCGCGGATGCGCTTCCCCGCCGGAACGGAACCCGGATTGCCGAACGGATGACGGAACGGTTCCCGTTCGTCCATGCGGCCGAATTGCGCGGCGGAAGCGATTATTCCGTAGAAGCGTATCTTGACGACATGCAGCGGATTTTCCTCGGCGATACGACAGATTCTTGTCCTTCGCCGGAGCGTCGGAAGCTGATCGACAGCTACACCGGGGCGCTCGTGCGGCGGATGCATGACGACGAACCGGGAACGATCGGTATCCGGATCGCCGTTCGCTTGCGGCTCGAAGCGCTCTATCATGCCGTTGCGGAATACGACGACGAATACTGGGTCCGCTGGCGGGAACGGATGAACGAAACGCTCGGAATCAAAAAACGGAACAAAATGAAAAGATCCATTCCAACAGGATACATGGGGGTTTTGACTGCACTGTTGCCCGTTTTCTTTGCATGCACAGCCGTGCGGGCAGCTGCGGAAGCAGACACCCGACGTGTCCGGCAGACGGTACACGGAGATTCATTGGTGTTACGCGCCGAAGGCCGGCTCCCGGTTTACGAATGCAACGGCCGGATCTATCTGGAATTGCCCCGAGAGGGTGTCGAGGTTACGGCGCAGATCGACCGCGGACAGGGGATTCGAAACCGCGCATTGCCGGTGGATTCGACTCTCTCGTGTTTTACCGAACCGGACAAAATGCGGACGATACATGCCGGAACATCCGACCGTCCGCTGGTCGATATTACCGACCCTCTGCTCTCTGTTGACGGCTGGGCAAACCCTGCGGGTGAAGTAGGGACTCCCGATACCGGACGGAACGAGCTGCTCTGCGTCGAACCTTTCGGGGAAGGAGTGTTGTTCCGGCTTCGCAACCGTTACAAATATACGAACGGCGAAACCATGGTGACGATGGCATTGCCGTCGGGGGTGCAGCCGGTGGAATTCTCCGTGGCCCTGACCTTGCGCAGCAAAGTCAGCCCCCGAATACTGATTGCGGGTTCGACACTTCCCGAAACGTATGCCCGGCTGCTGAATCTCGCCGTGAAACGCTACAACCGGGCGCATCGCAAGAATCGCGTCCGTCTGGCGCAAGGCAAGGAAATCGTGGATGCCCGTCACCCTTACGGCGCCTCCTACGATCTCTGCGACAAACTGCTGCGGACAGAGATTTCCGGCAGCGAAAACGGCGGGAAAGCATCGTTTGCGCGCATCGGGTTCGGAGCATGCGACGACGCACAGGACGTGTTGCGGCATGCGCTGCGTACGGCCACCTCGGCATCCGGGCTGTGGGAGCTTCTGTCCGACGAAATCGGATGCCGGGAAGCATACCTCGGCGAACGGCTCGACCGGACTTTGCAGGAGATATTCGACGGAGTGCGGCAACCGGATCCGGCCGTCGGTTCCGGAGTGCAGATCACGACCGCCATGCAGGAAGCCGATCGGCAAATGGCTCTTTGGGCGGAGTTCGTGCAGCAGGGCGCCACCAAGGAGAGGCGGGAAAAACTGGCCCGAACCAGCCCCCTGATCTACTCGCTCGCAGAGGAATATTACGCGGAGATTCTGGACAGAGCAGTCGGTGTATCCGGGAAACGGGAGGTCTTGCAATGGATCGCCGCCAACCTGACCGCCGACGCTTCAGGACGCTTCGATACCGGTTATCCGCAACGGACACAGGTCACAACGGCGGAAAGCCATGTCCGGAAGGTCTGGCGCAGGCTCTTCGAAACTGCACCGCCCGCAGCATTTACCGCCGTGACGGAAACATTCGCAGGCATGACGGAGGCGCACTCGGCATCCGAGGCGGCGTTTGCAGTACAGGATGCCTGCGTCCATGCACTGAACGGAATTATAGAGGAGCGGCCCGAATTCGCGGAATTCGCCGCGGCACTCGCCGATTTCTATGTCCGGGAAACGGAGAGTCCCGATTTGCGGAGAAAGACATTCGCGAAACTCCAAATACAACGACTGAACGAAATACGAAACCGATAAAACCAAAAACAATTCGACCGATTATGAAAAAATTGCTTCTTGTCTGCGCAGCCTTGCTGTTCGCCGGTCAGACTTTTAGTCAGAACATTCCCGAAAATACCGTGCTCAAGCGCCTCGACGGTTCCGAAGTGAAGATGAAAGACGTACTGAAGGACGACGTGGTGATCATCTCTTTCTGGGCCACATGGTGCAAGCCGTGCCATGCCGAGCTGGACGCATTGTACGACATCGAAGAGATGTGGCGCGACAAGGTCCGCATCGTCGCCATATCGACCGACGATGCCCGCACCACGGCCAAGGTACGCTCGTTGGTAACGGGGAAACGCTGGCCTTACGAGGTGCTGCTCGACACGAACAAAACGCTGTTCAAGGCCCTCAATCTGGCGTCCATTCCTTTCGTGATGATCGTCAAAAACGGCGAAACGCTTTATTCCCATACGGGATATACGCCCGGCAACGAGCGGCTCGTCGTTCAGAAAGCGCTGGAGTACATCAAATAACTGGCTCTCCGAAAGAAAATCCGAACAGTTGTTTATCCAAATCGACTGCTGTCATGAAAAGGAACCTCTTGTTTTTCTGCCTGCTTCTGACGATATTGCCGGTCTCGGCCCGGCAGAACCGGCCCCAGCCCGACTTTACGAATCCGGAAACCCAAATCCCCGTCGATCCGGATGTCCGCACAGGACGGCTGGATAACGGGCTGACCTATTATATCCGCCATAACGAAAATCCCAAAGGACAAGCCGATTTCTACATCATACACAATGTCGGAGCCATTCAGGAAAACAACTCCCAGCAGGGGCTGGCGCATTTTCTGGAGCATATGGCTTTCAACGGCACGAAGAACCTTCCCGACAAGACGCTCATCGAGTATCTGGAGAAAATCGGCGTGAAGTTCGGTGCCAACCTCAATGCGGCGACGAGCTGGGATCAGACGGTCTATAACATCGCCGAAGTGCCCACATCCCGTGAAGGAATCATCGATTCGTGCCTTCTGATCCTGCACGACTGGTCGCATTTCATCGCATTGGAGTCCGAGGAGATCGATTCCGAACGGGGCGTCATCATGGAGGAGCTGCGCTCGCGCGACGGTGCCGCATGGCGTTCGTCGCTCGAAATGCTCAAGGCCGTCGGACGCGGAACCCGCTACGAGCACCGCAATCTGATCGGCTACCTCGATTTTCTCGGGAGTTTCGATCATCAGGCCTTACGGGATTTCTATCATACATGGTATCGTCCCGATTATCAGGCCGTAGTGGTCGTCGGAGATCTGGACACGGACATCGTGGAAGCCAAAATCCGCAAGCTGATGAGCGACATTCCGGGACCGGCGGCCGACGCTCCGAAAAAGGATGTCATCGTCGTTCCCGACAACGAAGAGCCGATCATCAGTATTTTCACCGACAGGGAGATGCAAGGGTCCCGCATCCAATTATTCATCAAGCATCCGAGACTCCCCAGAGAGCAGAATGAACGCGTAAAAGCCGAAATGAAGTCGATTATCGAATATTATGTCACTGCAATGGAGAATGCCCGTCTGCAGGAAATAGCCATGCGCCCCGCCGCACCGTTTCTGGCAGCCGACGTGGGCACCGGCGGCATCGGGCTCATCCCGACGCTCGATGCCGTGGCGTTCAGCGCAGCGACCCGTGACGGGGAACTGGCCGGAGGGTTCGAAGCGCTACTCACCGAAATGGAACGGATGCGCCGCTACGGGTTTACACAGGGTGAATTCGAACGTGCGAAACAGGAACTCATGCGCTCCTGTGAGCGCAGGTACGCCACCCGCGGGGAGCGCTACAACTCGGAATTCGTCCAGGCTTGTCTGGCACACTATCAGCATAACCGCATGATGCCCGATGCCGAAACGGAATGGAAAATGGACAGCACGTTGTTGCAGCACATCGACCTGAAAGCGGTCAACGAATACGCAGCGCGTTGCATTACGCCCGCCAACCAGGTGATCGTCGTGGCTGCGCCCGAAAAGGAGGGTGTTCCCGTCCCGACTGCCGGGGAACTGCTTGCGATTCGCAACCGGGTCGCCGAGGCTGAAATCGCTCCGTTCGAGGATACGGCGATCGACCGGCCGTTGATCCCTGAGGGAACCGACCTGAAAGGCGCACCCGTTCGGAAGAGCTCGTTCGACAAGACATACGGCACGACGGAATGGACGCTTGCCAACGGAGCCCGCATCATCGCGAAGCCCACGACGTTCAAGACCGATGAGATTCAGATGGCAGTGGTGTCCGACGGCGGCCTCTCCCTGCTCTCCGACGAAGAGTATTGGACCGGGCAGCTGCTCGAATCCGTCGTTTCATTCTCCGGAGCAGGTGACTTTTCGGCTACGGAACTGCAGAAAGTTCTCACTGGGAAAGTCGCCTCGGTGGGCGTTTCCATCGGCGATTATTCGAACGGCGTGGGCGGCTTCTGCTCGCCGCAGGATTTGGAAACGATGCTGCAACTCGTCTATCTGAATTTCACGCAGCCGCGTTTCGACGAGGAGGATTTCGATACCCTGATGTCGATGCTGCGAACCCGTCTGGAAAATGCACAGTCCGACCCCGGATACGAATACCAAAAACGCATGCTGAAGCTTGTTTACGGCAATCATCCCCGGCGGCAGACGCTCTCGCCCGAGGTTCTCGAAAAGGTGAACTTTGCGGCGCTCCCGGCCTCTTACCATAAGCTTTATCCGGGAGCCCGCGGGTTCACCTTCATTTTCGTCGGCAATATCGACCTCGCGGTATTGCGCCCATTGGCCGAGAAATATATCGGATCGATTCCCGATCAGAAAAAGGCGTTGAAATATGCCGACGACAAAGTCCGTCCCGTGTCGGGCATGCACACGGAAGAGTTCGGGATGCCCATGCAGCAGCCGAAAGTCTCCGTAGCTTGTCGCTTCTCCGGCAAGATTGCCAATACGCTCGAAAACCGGCTGACCTTATCGTTTCTTTCGCAGGCACTCACCGCCCGCTACCGGGAGTCGATTCGTGAGGAGAAGGGCGGAACCTACGGTGTAAGCGTTTCCGGTTCGGTTTCGCATACTCCGGTCGACAGATACGGTCTGCAAATCAGTTTCGACACCAACGAGGAGATGGTCGAAGAACTGCGGGACATAGTCCGGCAGGAAATACGGGAGATGGCCGACAAGGGGCCCGACGGCGAAACGATGGAGAAAATCCGCGGCTACTTGCGGAAGAACTGGGAAAGCGGACTGGAACAGAACGGCAACTGGCTCTCTTTCATCAGCGACTGGAAATTCGAGAATCTCGACTATGTGAGCGATTATCTGCCGGCACTCGAAGCCGTTTCTTCGTCCGACGTGCAGCGTCTGGCAAAGAAGATCCTCGCCGACGGCAACCTCGTGAACCTCGTCATGCGTCCCGAAACGCCCGAAGTCCCGGATACGAAGGCGGAGCAACCTGCGGAAACCGCATCGGACGAGCCGTTCGACATCGAAGAGTGCCGCAAGGCGGCCGGCGAGGGCGACGTCGCTGCATGCAGGACTCTGGGAGAATATTACGAAAACCCAAAAGATGAATCCATCCAGCCGCGGAATCTTTACGCCGCACAGAACTGGTACCGCAAGGCGGCAGATTCGGGGGATTCCGAAGCAGAATATCTGCTCGCATGCAGCTACCTGAACCTATGCGAGGATTTGGAGGAACCGCGGCCGGATGATCTTCGGAACGCCCTGCACTGGTTCCGCAGGGCGGCCGGACAAGGACATGCCGGAGCGCAGGAGAGACTTACGGCATGGAGCGGCGAAGTTGCGGCTGTCACGGCGCAGCCGGACGCACCCTTATCGTGCGGTCGGGGCAAAGATCGATCCGTAATCGACGACTATGCGAAACTGCTCAATACGTTCGACGCGGCGATGTCTCACGGTACCCGGCTGGTGACCTCTCCTAAAGACAAAGGCGTGATTGTCGGCCGTACCCGGTACGAGGAGCTCCGTAAGGAGCTGTTGACGGGCGATCGTTACGGGGCGGCGACTTATCGTGCCGCGCTGGACTCGTTGCAGGCGCACCATACGATTCGGTCGTTTCAGGATATGGCTCGGGATTATATGTTCACGATGCTGCAAAAGTTCTACGACGAGCGGCCGATCGAATGGAGCCAGCCCCGAAAGACCGGAAAAGGATGCTACGAAATGACCGACATGAAAACCCTGTTTATATATGTGATAGAGGATTGTGAAGAGGGTATCCGAATCTGCCGCAAAGAATCCGGCGAAGAATGAAACCTGTAAAAAGGAGATTTTTCGATATGAAAAACGATATGCTGCAACCCGGATACACTATATGTCGGATCCGAAGATCGGGGTAAAACCGCGACTCTTTTTATAGTATGTCCGCAATTTATCGTGATTGTCGGATGTCGCATGTTCTTCCGACTGCCGATTACCGGGTGGGATGCATATTTCATCATTACATTGACAACAAAGGGACAATGATAAATATTCTTACCACAAGCAAATAAAGAGTTCAAATCAAATTTTTCGGGAATATTTATCGAAGGGGGGGGCTCTTTTGGGCAATGGTTTATTTTCGTTTCGGCCACTAAAATACCGCATTTTTGTACAATCATTCACTTATTTTCTTCCTCTCAAAGAAGAGTTCGGGCAATATGATCTTTATCTCTTTTGCAGCTTTCTCGCTCTGCCAATAGACAATGAAATTTACCATTGCACGTTTTAATTCGTAGCCTTGTCTGTGCAGCCTTTCATAATGTTCCGACATGAAATTTCGAGAAAATTTCAACACGGATTGTCCGTTTCCATCCAAGCATTCGTCTCCCCTGACATACAAAGTATCACCGCTTCTGAGTCGAGCGATCTGCGGCTGTCGATCAATGAAATAATCCAGCCATATATGACGGTGAGTCAAGTGTATTGCCAATTCTTCCGGCGGCAGATAGTCATTTATATCTTCAATATGCTCGACATCTTCTGAGGATAGGCCGTCGAGGAAATCAGAATTCAGGTGAATTGTCAGTTCCCGTCGTGCCCTTGTCATGGCAACGTACAGTTGTCGGGTTCTTTCGTCAGAAGACAAATTGAAGTTGTTCAGCATCAAAAAAACATGATCGAACTCTTTGCCTTTTTACCTTGTGGATCGTCGAAACGAATATTGTCTCTCCCGCTTTCACCGAAGAAATCATTCAGTTTAGACTCTCTGATAAAAAGCTCCAAATCGGACTTGTATCTTCTTTTAGGATTAATTGTTTCAAAATCCCGAATTAAGTTTAAACAACTTTCTATGTTACTACTGTTTTGAAACACGGTTTGCAACTCCTTCTTCGCCTGCTCCCATACATCATCGTCAATCAGGAAAATATCTTCCACTGAATGCAACCGAGAAAGAAAAAAATTGATTTCATCAAGTTTCAACAAGCAGAATTCGCTGTTATTCTGAATCAACCGTGCCGGCATCCCGTTTTTAAGCAGAAGCCCTGACACCTGCAAAGCCTCGTCATTCGTATGTGTAAGCACACAAACGCTTCCGCGAAGTTCGGTGGATAGAATATCTTTCACCAACGGCTCAATAAGATTTTCACTCTTATAACGAACCACTTTAATTTTTCCGTTATCAGCCTGTTTGGCGATAATCGGATTTTCTTTCAGTCGATGATGAATGCGTGTAACGAATTGATTCGTGAAATCGACGAGATTGCTTTTGCTACGAAAATTCTCAACCAGTTCGTATTTCGTGGCTCCGTATTCCCGAATAAGCCTTTTGAAATATTGGGCGCTCGCATGCCGGAATTCATAAATACTTTGGTCATCATCCCCGACTGCAATAATCCGCATATCGTCGTTATGCTTTATAAGAGCCTCAATCAGCGAGAACTCGTCTTCATTCATGTCCTGCGCTTCGTCGATGACCAATACATTTTTTGTAATGCGACTCAATTCCACATCCCCTTTTCCGATGCGTTCGACGGCGCATTTCAAAACATTGTCAACTCTTTCCAGACTGCCGATCTGCCCCAGCAGATCGAAGCAATAGGAATGGAAGGTCTTTATCTCGATGAAATTGGCGGCGTTGCCGATCAGTTTGAGCAACCGCTTCTTGAATTCGGTGGCCGCCGCCCGTGAAAAAGTAAGCATAAGCAACTGCTCGTGCTTGACATCCTCCATGAGCATCAGGGATGCCAATTTATGTACCAAAACCCGGGTCTTACCGCTTCCGGGGCCGGCTGCAACTACGATATATTTCGATTCCTGATCCCGAATAATTTGTAATTGCGCGGGAGAGAGTTCGCCGAAAAGTTGCCTGTATTTGGCAGGAGTGATATTCCTTTTTATCTCAGATTGCCGACTGCCTTTGAAATACAAATTGAGAAACGACGCATAATTCAATGCGAAATAATCGTCCACAAATTTAAGCGCATCCTCCGAACCGGCAATCATCTTTTGGGCATATTCCCCGACGATATGAATTTGCTGAATTTTGTTTTCATAGAACCGCAGGAGCTTCTGGTAATCTTCGAGTTTGTAGCGTTTCTTGTTGTCTTTTTCAAGCCGTTCGATCGTCAGTCTGTTGTAGACGACCAAGAAGCCGCCCTCGATTTTGAGCGCTTCGATTCGGGAAAGATAGAATAACGCGTCTTCGACCTCTTCCAGAGAGATTTTTCGCCCGAAAGCTTCGATCGATCTTTCGAAAGCCTCTTTGAGTTCGAGAACAGAAAATTCTATGAGAGCCTCCTCCTTGTCTGCCCCTGTATTTTCAGTGCTTCTGTCATAAAGAAATCCGACGATGAATTTCGCCAAATCATGGCGCAACTTCATTTTGTCCCGGAAAGTCTCTTTCGGCTGCATCCATGTAATCAGTACTTGATCCTTGGAAAACGCCGGACTTTTACGCTTGATCCAGTTCTTTATCGCCCAAAAATTGAGTATGACTTTTATCTTGTTCAGGGTGATATTTATCTCTTTCAGAGCCGCATCGTGTATCGCAGCCACGGCTTTTTCGTTGATTTCTTTCAGGTAAAAGACTTTCTCCGGATTGTCGAACATGTCGAGCAGGAAACTCTCGATCCAACAAGCCTCCTTTACGATCAGAAGAGACCGATTGCGGGACTCGCTTCTTTTGATGAATGCCGTCAGGTCTTTTTGCATCGGCCAAAATCTCCTCTTCACGCATCAGATTCACTGCGCTTATCACCTCTTCTTTCTTAATTCCCAGATGGTCGCTGATATAATCGATCCGCGATTCCGCTACCTCGTCATCGGATTGCTTGCGGCTTCTGCTCGAAAATAGCTTCTTGATAATCCGTACAGCATATTCCTGCCGTTTCCCATCGAAACGTGCGGATGCCCGTATTTTTTCAATCGCCTCCTGCGCTGTTTTCGAGCGAATGCTGTTGGCAAAAACTCGCGGCATATTCTGGCCGCGTTTCAGATAGCCGGCATCTTCCAAAGCCGAGATTGCCGTAGTTACCCGAGTTTCGATTTCCGGAACGCTGTCATCCCACCCCGCTTTGCGTGCAATCTCCAATGCCGAATTCGACACCGTGGAACGGAATCGGGCGAGCTCCTTAATCGCCTTCCAAACCTGCTGAATCTCTTTGAAAGAGAGTTTGGTCTGATTGAGAAGAACAAAGTGTTTATTCAAATCGTCTTCGTTGAACAGGACATAACATTCCGCCTCGATGCGTTCATTACGTCCGGCCCGGCCTGCTTCCTGAATGTAATTTTCCAAAGAGTCGGATATGTCGTAATGGATGACCATACCGACATCCTTTTTATCGACGCCCATTCCGAAAGCCGATGTCGCGACCATAATCTGAAATTCACCGGCTATAAAGGCATTTTGATTCGCCGTTTTCTCCCGGGTGTCCATCCTGCCATGATAGGCCCGGGCCGGGAATCCGTCCCGGGTCAAACATCTCGCCAACTCCGTCGCCCGATGCGTCCGCGATACATAGACGATCGTCGGGCAACTCTTAGCTTCGAGCAAGCACCTCAAAGTCTGATATTTCTGCGCCGCATCCGTCTGGGCCAATACTTTGAAGTGCAGATTCGTCCGGGAGGCTTTCGAAGCGAACACTTCGAATTCGAGCGAAAGTTTCTCCCGAAAATAACTTCGGATGTCCTCGATGACCTTTTGTTTCGCCGTAGCTGTAAAACAGGAAACGGGAATCGGCTCGGCCATATTCTTCTTTTCTTGAATCGATCGGATAAAATCGCCGATATATAGATAATCGACGCGGAAATCTTGTCCCCACGCAGAAAAACAGTGCGCCTCGTCGATCACGAATCGCACGACATTCCGCCCCAGAATCAACCGTTCGATCGTTCGCGAACGCAGCGATTCGGGAGAAATGTAAAGAATGGATGCCGATCCGTCTTCCACCCGTTCGAACGATTTCGCCCTTTCGATCGGATCGAGCAACCCGTTGATAGTAACAGCATCGGTAATCTCGACTTTTTCCAAGTTATCGACCTGATCTTTCATAAGCGATTGTAACGGCGATATTACGATCGTCAAACCCTTGGCGTTTTCTCCGCTCATCAGGGCCGGGAGTTGAAACGTAATCGACTTTCCGCCGCCGGTCGGAAAAACAGCCAGCAGGGATTTGTTATCCACAGCGGCTCGAACCGCATTCTCCTGCAGAGGTTCGCCGGCATAACATCGGAAAGAATCGAATCCGAACCAGTGTTTCAGTCCTTTATGAATATCCAGTGCGCTATTGCAGTACGGGCAACCTTCGACACAAGGAGTATTGCGCAGCCGGAACATGATGCGCTCGACATGCGGATAATTTTTCAAGACCCAAGGCGGAGTAATGGAATGCATTTTCCGATGACGCACCAGAGAATCAAGCAATGACAGGCAATAAGCCAATTCAATCGGATGTTTTGCGATCAGTCCTGCCAAGTCGGCATGTATGCAGATTTCCGCTTCGAATTTCTGACGGATCAAATTTTCGAGATCTTTTTTTTCAGAGGCATAAGAAATAAAACGGAAAAAAGCCTGAAACTCCGGCGTATCCCCCAGCAATCCGAAAAATATCTGTTTAAGAAGATCGTCTTTCCACTGAAAAGCCGTGATTTCGTCGTGGAATAAATACCGGGCTTTGACCGAATCGTTCAACGGGTTATTGGCCTCGTCCGTTTGCAGTTTGTCGTCTTTCAGGAGTGCATGGTAAGGTTTCGTCGGAAAAAGCAACGGGGAGAGAGGCAAGGTGTCGATGACATCGGCCGGATTTATTCCTGCGTCCTGTAAAGCGCTGCCGATATATTTTATATCATGATTGAGGATATTATGCCCACAAACGAATTGGGTGCCGCTGAGAAACGCTACGAACTCCGAAAAAGATTTTTTGTGGAATTCGCATCCGTCGCTTCTAACACCGCCGATATCGAGTATTTGTCGGCTCTTCGGCTCGATCTCGGTATCGATAAATGCAATCGGGTATTTCATTTTATGAATTTTGTGATATCCTGCCCGTCCTACGAAAAGTAAAAACGCAAGTTTATCCAAATATAGTGAAAATGATTCATTTTACAAGACGTAAACGGCCTATAATAAATAATTTATTGTACATTTGCAGTATAACTACTATTTTTACTCCATGAAATCGCGCCTCAAAAAACTCCTTAAAGGAGTTATTGTTTCGTCCATGGCGACTTTGGCGAACACTTACGGAGCCGAAGCAATGCCGACCTACCAGTTTTCGGACAATCCGTCCGATGATGCCACGGATGAATACGGAGAATCGTCTAAAAACGGAAGCATCAAGATGTTGCTGCATCTGAATTCGGACGATACCTATGCGTTGTCAGGACATCGAAGCCACAGTTCACATCGCAGTCATAGCTCGCACAGATCACACAGTTCTCATCGGTCGGGGTCGTCCCATTATTCCCATTATTCGTCCGCTACTACATCCGGAAATACGTCATCCTCCTCCGTATCGCCAGCCAATTATACCCTCGGATCGAGAACCCTCTCAATGAACACCTACGGGGCGGATGTCAAAGCACTGACCGATTTATTGGTTAAGCACAAATATATTGCACGATCGGCTGTCGGTACGAATTATCTAGGTTATGTAGTCTATGATGCGGATGTCAGAAATGCCGTTAGGGCTTTTCAGAAAGATGCGGGTTTGTCGCAGGACGGTATTGCCGGAAATGCCACGATTGCTAAATTGCAAACGTGGGTTCCCCAAGGTTTACAATCTGGGAGACCGGGTATTGAAAAAAAGATGCGGGGCGCAGATGTAACCCAACTGAAAAATATCTTGATCGACAAGGGATTCCTCGAAAAACCGTTTGTCAAGGGTGAAACAATGTTCGACACAGCGATTGAAACGGCGTTGAAGAGATTTCAGGATAGTATCGGTATCGATACGACGGGGAAAAGTCGATGCACAAACGTTTTATTTTCTGAAAAAAAGCAAAATGATCGACATTGAATTGAATCCACAAGGCGACGTTATACTTAACGTCGACAAGTCGATTTACGACGAATCCGTCATCGATAAAGTCCTGTATTGGTGGGCGGGCGATTATGTAATCACCCGGCGAAACACCCCGGGGACGAGCGTACAGACGATTATCGTCTCGGCTTCGAATCCGATCACACAGGAGGCATTCGATAGGATGCGAAAGAAACTGAGCGCAGATTTTGTCGATTATAAAAACAGGGCGCTCATCACTTCGGAAACCCGGGACCTGCGGAACATTCTTTATGCCAAGGCTTTCGCCAACAGCGACGATTTTGTCGAGTTCGAATTCAACGATTGACGATGTATTACCTGCTGCCGTTCCGGTTTCATGTTTTCCGCAATCAGGAGTTGCTGACCAATGACCTTGGGGACTACCTGCTGTTGCCCCGTGGCAGCGTACAACGCATCGTCGATCGGAAAGTGCTCCCGGAAGAGGAATTGTACAAGAATCTGACAGCTTCATTCTTTATTTGCGAAAAACCGTTGCCCCGGCTGATTGACACGATGGCGATCCGTTTGGCTACCCGCAAGGCATTTCTCGATCATTTTACTGCGCTGCATATCTTTGTGCTGACACTTCGCTGCAACCAGAACTGTATTTATTGTCAGGCATCCAGTCAGGAAAGTTGCCGGGATGAATATGATATGAGCGAACAGACGCTCCTGCATGCCGTCGATCTGATGTTTCGTTCCCCGTCCCCCTGCCTGACAATGGAGTTTCAGGGAGGCGAGCCTACGTTGGTCCCGCATCTCATCCGCCGGGCCATCGAATATGCCGAAGAGAAGAATCTGACCGAAAACCGCAAACTTACCTATGTAATTTGTACCAATAGCGTCAATCTGACGGACGAATTGCTCAATTTGTGCAGACAATATGGCGCGGTTATCTCGACTTCGCTTGATGGCCCGCTGTACCTGCACAACCACAACCGGGGAAAAACGGACAGCTATCAGCGCGTTGTTGCCGGAATTGCGAAGGCTCGCGAAGAATTGGGCGAAGGCCGGGTTTCCGCATTGATGACGACCTCGGAGTATTCGCTCGGCTTTCCGCGGGAGATTATCGATGCTTATCGGGAAAACGGATTTCACAGTATCTTCATCCGGGCGCTCAATCCTTACGGACTGGCGAAAGACAATGCCGATTGGACTGCTTATTACGATCGCTTCGTTGAGTTTTACAAGCAGGCACTGGATTATATCATCGAACTCAATAAATCGGAAGAGGTGTTCGTCGAAGAGTTTGCGACACTTATTTTGCGCAAAATTCTGACACCTTTTCCGATCGGGTTCGTCGACCTGCAATCTCCGGCAGGAATTATCAACGGTGTAATCGTCTATAACTATGACGGATATGTCTATGCTTCCGACGAATCCCGAATGCTGGCCGAATTCCGGGATTATACATTCCGGTTGGGATCGGTAACGGATCGGTACGAAGATTTGTTCTACGGCCGCAAAGCGCAGGAGATTTCCCGCCTGTGGGCGACAGAGTACATTGCCGGTTGTGCCGATTGCGCTTTTCAGTCGATTTGCGGGGCCGATCCCGTGCGGAACTACTCCACGCAGGGGCGATATGTACGGATTCCGGCCGACCTCGACCTTCTGCCGGAAACACAAGGCGATTATCGAACACATCTTCGGCCTGCTGGCGGATCGTAGGGAAGAGGTGCTGCCGATTTTCAAAAGTTGGATCACGGGAACACGGGGATAATGAGAGATACGATCGACATAAATTCCAACGACAACGCGCTGTTCATCACTTCACAGTGCAACAACCGCTGCGTCATGTGCTGCCAGCCGCCTTTGCTGCGAAACGATCACGACGGCTATTTTCAGAAAAACATGGCTCTGATCGACTCCGCCCCGCGGGAACTGCGTTCGATCGGAATTACGGGAGGCGAACCGACCCTGCTCGGCGACCGGCTGTTCGAGCTGCTTCGCCATATTCGTACGAAACTGCCGGAAACCGAAATTCACCTGCTGACGAACGGACGCGCATTCGCCGACAAGGAGTATGCCCGAAAACTCGCCGAATGCGGCGAGGAAAAGATACTTCTCGGCATTCCGCTCCATGCCGATTATGCGGGCGACCACGATGCTATCACGCAGGTGAAAGGCTCTTTCGAGGAGACAATGCTCGGCTTGTATAACCTTGGACGCTATGATATCGGAATCGAATTGCGGGTAGTCATTACCAAGATGAACTATCTCCGGTTACCGAAGTTGCCGGATTTTATCTACCGCAATCTGCCGTTCGTCGAATTCATATCGCTGATGGGACTGGAATACACGGGATATACGATCAAAAACCGGGAAGCAGTCTGGATCGATCCGATGGATTATCAGGCAGAACTCACGCAGGCGGTTTTGGAGCTGCGGGACTGGCATATGGACGTTTCAATCTTCAACCTGCCGCGGTGCATTCTCCCAGAAGCGCTATGGCCCTTTGCCCGCAAATCCATATCCGATTGGAAAACCCAATACCTCGATATTTGCCGGAAATGTGTCGAGCAAGCGGAATGTTGCGGATTATTCGCAACCTCTCGAGTGCAAAGTCGAGGAATAAAAGTAATCAAAAACGAATTAAATAAAGACTGTACGAAGTCTATGTGAATAGAACGGTATTGGATATTTCTTTATTACGAGATAAAGAAAGCAACTCGTATTTTTTGTATCATTAACGACTTCACAAAAATAAAAAATTCCTGCAAAATTCACCAAAAAATCGAATCGGATAATAGACTTTTCGTCGAATTTTCAGAACGGCGTAACGATGCTGTCGGCTTTGTCAATGCGGCGGACTTTTGGCTCGTCCTGGCAGATGTGCGTAGTTTTTTCGGAGACATAGCCCAATTCCTCTCTGATAACCGACATAGGAATGTCTTTGCGACGCGCACGGCTTGCCCACATATGCCGCGCCATGTTGAACGTAAAGTTACGCTCCAGATCTAACTGCCGGAGAGACGGTACAGGTGGTGCAGGTACTCCGCATGAAACTCTCCATGCAGGCATCGACATCCACACGTCCGTATCTGTCGAAGGGCTCCAGCATCTTCTGCCAATAGAGTATCTCGGCTTCATCCCGGTCTACTTTCTCCTTGTTGTAATACAGAGCCCCTCCGGGTGAGGAACCCGACTTTATATTCGTAACCACTCCTTAGCCTGTTTTGCAAGGTTGAGAATCTCGATGCTCAGGGCTTTCAACTCACGCGTCCGCTGCTCCAGCATGGCGATCTGATGCGGGATCGTGATGTTGGAAAAGTGCGTATTTACGGCTTTTACAATCTGGTTGTAGTTATTTCCCAACTTCTGAAACTGGAAATAAAAAAGTCATTGAGCCGCGCGACGAACTGTACTTTCGAAGGGTCGCGGCGAATGACAATGAACTCCTCGCCGAAGATTCTTTTGACGATAAAACGACTGCGGTTATGCTCCAGTCCGGCCTTACAGAGCAACTCGTTGAAGCGGATATTCTGCTCTTCATTGAGACGGAAAGAGTACTTATAACTCGGTGTTTTGGGCTGCTGTGTTCTTTTTTGGTTAGTATCCATAGTTTCGGGTTAGAAAGGCGTTCGACTCGGGAGAACGCCCGGCCTCGCAGAGCGAGCACCTTTGTCGGACAAAACGCAGTTTGTCGGACAAAGGTACAGCTCGCTCCCATCTGGCGATGGGAAAAATCCGCGGCGGAGAATCTCTGACCGAAGTTTTCAGAATTTCCCGAAGCGGTTTCCATGGCCGGGTCTTTCCCGGGTGCAATATTACAACCGTCGGGCGCCGAAAAAAAGTCCGGCGAACGGACTGGAGCGGACAGGGGCGGACATCGAAACGGAAGCGTCACGAGCGATTGTATATTGCAGCAGAAATAAAAGAAAGCGTTTGTGAGCCATGAAATTGAATCATCCTAAAAGGATATCGTGTCGGCGCGACGGAGATTGTTCCGGGACGAAATTCGTCGTTAAAATTGCTCTTTCCCTCTTTCGGAATAAAGAATATCCACAAAATATGAATTTCTGAAAGAGTGCATCTCTGAATGCAACAAAAATGCAAAATTCGATAGAATGGCTATCCTAAAACGCGAGTTGTTGAACTTTTTAATACTGTATTATGAACCTCACCCCTGCAAGCATTGCCGTCTGCAATCAGAAAGGCGGCGTCGGAAAATCGACTTTCACGGTACTGCTCGCCAGTTACCTGCATTACACTTTGAGGCATACGTGTTTGTCGTAGACTGCGACTATCAGAGTTCAGATATGCGTGTCGTAGAGTCAATAGCCCGTTGGGTAGCGTCCAGGGCGCAGAAAGCCTCCTTTTCCGACGGTAGCGTTCAGCAAAATGCCGGGGATGGAAATCCGCAAGGCTCGCCCCTCGGGCGATTCGCATGGCCTTGCGGATTTTCATCTCCGGCGTTTAATTCCCTGCCGGCGGAAAGAGATTACAGGGATATATCAGACTTTTTTGTTTTGAAGGGTGAGACGATATATGCTGTTCTCACATGGCTCCGTATCGTTTTTCCCAACTGTCTGCTATTTCTATACAGCCATGAATTTATCCGCCAGTTTCTCCTTGAGCATCTCCACTTCCCGGTCGATCATTGGCAGGGTCACCTTCGCATAGGTCTGCGTCGTGGTGATGCGTTTATGTCCCAGCATCTTCGAGAGCGTTTCCAGCGACACACCGTTCATCAGGCAGACCGTCGTGGCGTAGGTATGGCGCCCGACATGGAAGGTCAGTTTCTTGTCGATGCCGCATAAGGCGGCGATGCGCTTCAGGGAACGGTCCACCGTATTCAGATGCGGCATGAAAGAAAAGACGTGCTCCGCACCACCGTCCCGGCAGCGTTCCAGAATGGACAGGGCCGCAGGCAGCAGTTTGACGACATACTGCGTGTCCGTCTTGCAGCGGTTGCCTGTAACCCACCAGTCGCCGTGCGCATCCTGTTCGAACTGTTTCCAAGCAAGGGATTTCATATCCGCGTAGCAGATACCCGTAAAACAGGAGAAGAGGAACAGGTCGCGGATGAGCGCTGTTTCTTCGTGCGGAGCGCAGCGTGCTGGAGCGTGAGGATCTCTTCCTCGTTCAGGAAGGCACGCTCCGGCGTGGGTTCGTTGTAACGGTACGAGGCGAACGGGTTGCGGGGCATGATTCCGTCGTTGAAAGAGACCTTGACCACATTGATCAGGCAGTCCAGATAACGGCAGATGCTCGTGAGTTTAAGCGCCCGTTCCGTCTTCAGGTAGACATGGAACTGTTCGATGAACGACTGTTCCAGTTCGGCAAGGGCGATGTCGCTCACACGGTATTTCGCCGTAAGGAACGCCTGCAGGTGTTTCATCGTCGCAAGATAGCGGTACCATGTGTTTTTCGAGCGGTCGACGCCGATACGCCCGTGCAGGTCGTCCGTGAAACTGCGGAAAGTCTCCAGCAGGGTGCGGTAACGTTTTCCGAACCCCAGCCAGGCGTTCTTGACCTTCTCGGCCGTCACATAGCTTTCCCGGTCGCGGATGTCCCGATAATGACGGTCGATTTGAGAGCGGATATCGTCCAGATACCGGTTGATACGGTCCGCTTCGAGGCTTCGGCCCTTGGCACGGCCGCCGCGGACTTCCCACAAACGCTCCGGAACCGTGAGTTTTGCACGGAACTGCGAAATCGTACCGTTGACCGTAATACGGCCCATGACAGGAACCGCCGACTGTGTTTTTTCCTTGTTCCTTCTCAGGTAGAACAGAACCTTGAACGTGCTGCGCATAAACTCTGCTTTTTAAGGGGTACAAAACTAATTTCAGCAGAGTCTCCGATCAAGATGAACGGAAATGCAATAGATGGAAAATCACCGTTTTATGAAATGAGAAGCATTCCCGAACAAGGTAATGTTTTGAAAACCGAACTCTCATTCGACAATGCCGCCGGCTGGCCATTCGAAAGCTTCTACAGGGCGAACCGAAACGAAAAACAGCCTGATTATCAATACTACTGCACTTATTGGCCGGTTTTGAGGATTGTTGTACTTTTGATGCCAAAAGTACCAAAACCATCCGCATGTCGTTCTCTGCGGGAGTCTTCTCCGTCCCGCGCTGAGCGGGCGCAGTAAGATCAAGCCTTTACAGCCTCCCGCTCCGGGCGCGCGAGCCGGAGAAGACTCTTTTTCCGCTCCGAACGATAATGCGGCGGTTTTAAACCGCTTCCAGGGGCGATGGCAGGATGCAGTGTTTCCGATCCGGTTGTTGCGCTCCTTACGCCGCCTGTGGCGGCGAATGAATCCGACTCGATGCCGGAGCCGTTAAACGAAGTCCCGGCTAAAAGTGGTAAGAAACGGGGCAGGGGCGCGTGCGCCCCCGCGAATAGGCGCCCGTTTCGAACGTTAGACGGGACGAAGTAGGCAGAGGCATCTGTCGGAGAGTTTTTGGTACTTTTTGCGGTCAAAAAGTTACATAACCCTCCGCAGGCGAAGACCGCGGTATTCTGGCGTTTTTTTTGGAAAAAACATCTCGCGGATAAAATCCTGTACTGCACTCCAAAAGTTAAACAAGAAACTTTTTGGGTGCAGGACAAGGCTGCAGCCTATTTCTTTATATAGCTTTGCAGCGCCTCGACGTATTCGGCGAAGGCGTCGCGTCCGGCGTCGGTGATGCGGCATACCGTGCAGGGAATCTTGCCCCGGAAGGTCTTTTCGACCTCGATGTAACCCGCTTTGGCGAGTTGTCCAGCTGTACCGAAAGGTTGCCCGCCGTGGCTCCGGTCTGCTGCCGGATAAAGACGAAATCGGCGCTCTCGACCCCGATGAGGATCGACATCACGGCCAGACGCAGTTCGGAATGCAGCAGGGGATTCAGCTCTTTGAACATCGCGTTATCGGGCAGGGTGGTTCGACTTGTAGTTGAGGATATGCCCCGGAACGACCATCATTACCACGAAGCCGGCGATGAAAAGCAGCGGCTGCCACATATTGCCGGCGATCAGTGTGAACGGAGCGAGGATGATGGCCGCGATGCCTCCGACGACGGTGGGTGTGAAGCGGATGATGAGTCCCGTGACGGCGGTCCCCATGCCCATGATGAGCAGGATGATGAAGAGTATCGGCAGACGCATGGGCGTGAAGAGCGCCAGCATGCTGACGAACCACGCCGAAAGACCCATTACCGTCCAGACATTCCCGATCACGCGGTCGACGAACGTGCGCACCTCGCCTTCGGACTTCTTCTCGCGCGAAACCCACATCAGCAGCCAGCCCAGCAGGGGCAGCAGCAGCCAGAGGTAGTTCCAGCGCGGGTCTTGGAAATAGACGACTGCGCCCCAGACGATGAGCGTCGTCAGTACGGTGGCGTAGCCCCATGCCAGCAGCGGACGGCCCGAGTTGCGGACCATGCGGCTGCGGGTGTTTTCGATCATGCGGCCGATCAGCGCCAGGCTTTCGGCGGCTTCCAGTTTGCGCTCTTCCATTTTACTGTTCGTTTTCCGGCGTCTTTGCGGCGTCGCGTTTGACCTGTCTTTGAGTGCGTATCCCGAGCCTGCAAGCCCGATGAGGACTGCTGCGGCGAACTGAATGAGGTTGCCGTCGGGGTTGGCGTTGATCCATGTTTCGCGGATGATGCCGAAGGCCACCGGCAGCAGGAAGCACGAAGCGTAGTACATGTACCTGTTACGGATCACCGTTCCCGAGATATACAGCCCCGCGCTGATCAGCAGCAGGGCCGGGAACAGCGGGTCGACGGGCCATTCGCGGTCCATGCAGATCACGAAGGTCGAAAAGGCTGCCAGGCCTGCCACACAGCCCCAGATCTGCTCCAGCAGGCGGTCGGTGTAGCTTTTGACATGCGGGGCACGGCGGCGGTTGTACCACCGGGTGAAGGCCCATCCGGCGGCCAGCGCGGGGAGCCACAGCCATTGCCAGGCCCGGCTGCCGGTGACGGTCAGCAGGATGAAGATCCCTACGGCGGTCGCGGCCAGCAGGTATCCCCACAGGATGAAGAGGTTGCTGCTTCCCGCCGAGAGGCGGCGGCGCGTGTCGCGGATCATCCGCCGGATGAGTTCGATGCTCTGGTCGGCTTGGAGGTTTTTGTCGTCCATGAGGGTTGATTTTGGGGTTAAAGTTACGAATTTATTTCGATTGTCCGTCCGTTTTGGCGAGGCGGCTGCGCTCGGAGTCTGCGGCGCTTTCGACTTTCCGGGTGCGGAAACGCTCCCCGGAGCTGAAATTCCACGACGCGCCGATTTTCCATGCGCGGCCCGACCACGGCTGGCGGCCCTTCACCACGCGGCGTATGCCGTCGGTCCGGGATACGAACTCCCAGCCGCAGTCCGTGAGATTCTGTGCCGTAAGGAACAGCGTCAGCCGCTTTTTGCAGAGACGTTTTTTGACCGTGGCTCCGAGTGTGTGCCGGGGTCCGACCTCGCTGTTTCCCGAATAGAGCCGGCTCTGGCAGCGGTAAACGGCTTCGACATAAAACTCCGCGGGCAGGGTGAAGGCCGCCGTGGCGTCGGCGAACAGCAGTCCGTGCGTGGCGGGCGTGTCGCGTCGTTCGAGGCGGATGCGCTGGGCCACCCCCACGGCGTTGAGTTTGAGTTCCCACCAGCGGGTGATTTTCAGCGGCAGCGTCAGGAAGGCGAACCAGTGGTTCTCGGTGCAGTGGTTTTCGGGCCGGATGCGGATTGCATCGGGATTCGCGGCGTCGGCCGAAGCCACTTCGCGGATCAGGTCGCGGTGGAGATTGCCGCCTATCGAGAGCACGCAGCGGTAACGCCAGATCAGCGTCAGCGACAGGCGGTGGATATAGGTCGGGCGCAGCGCCGGATTGCCCGTCTGGTAGCTGTAATCCGAGAGCTGGATTCGCACGGGGTTGAGCGCCGGGAACGAGGGGCGTTCGATATTGCGGCTCCACTGCGCAGCCAGCATCCAGGTCCGCAGGCCGTTCAGGGTGTAGTTGGCCGAGAGGTTCGGGAACAGCCCGAAGTAACTGCGGTCGAGACTCTCCGACCCGATGGCGGTGTATTCGCCCCGCAGTCCCGCCGAGAGGTCCCAGCGGCCGCGCTTCAGCGCCAGCGAAACGTATGCCGCCCCGGTCTGCTCGGTGTAATGCCGTGCGTAGCCGTAGTCCGCCAGGTCGTGCCAGGTGTCGTCCTGCCGGGCCTCGTAACGGCTGCGGTCGTCCATCCCGTTGCGGGTGCAGCGGCCTCCTGCGCGCAGGGTCAGGCCGTGGGCCAGGCGGTGCGTCAGCGAGAGTTCGGCGGTCAGGATGTCGTAGCGCGACCGGTCGTCGGAACGGTAGAGCGAATCGCGGGCATCCGTTCCCGAGGTGTAACGGGTTCGGTAATCGTTGTCTCCGTCGGAGGCGTAGCGGGTGTAGTCGGCGATCAGTTTCAGTTCGGAGCCGAGCGTGTCGATGCGCCAGACGTAGTTGGCCGTGAGGGTCAGCGTCCCGCCGTCCGCGCGCTGGCGGTAGCGGCTGTCGGTCGTCGTGCCGCTTAGCTCGGTCCGTGACGCGGTCGGCATGTGCAGGCCGCGTGCGGTGTATTCGGCCGAAAGCCCCGCGGTGTGGTGCGGCGAGGGATCGAAGATCGCCGCAAACTCTCCGCGGCCGTAGTTGCTGCGGCCCTCGGTGCGGCTTTTGCCGCTGAACGGGTAGCTGCGGCTCTCCGTGAAATGGCTTTCGGCCCGGGGTGTGAAGACTCCGGCAGCCGAGGCGCTGACGGTCCAGCGGCCGGAGCGGATTCCGAGGCGGCCCGAAGGGGCGTAGACCCCGAAACCGGAGCTTTGGGTCGTCGCGGCTTGCAGGTGGCCGTCCAGCCCGTCGGCCCTGCGGCGGCGCAGGGTGATCAGGATCACGCCGCCGCGTGCGTCCGCCGCAAACTCCGCCCCGGTCTGCGGCACGACCTCGATGCGTGCGATGTCGGCCGCCGTGAGGCTCCGGAGGTAGGATGCGGTCTGTTCGGCGGAGCCTTTCAGTTTGCGCCCGTCCACGTAGACCTGTGTCCCCGAAGCGCCGTTGACCGAAATGCCCTCGTCGCCAATCCGGACACCCGGGGCCAGCCGCAGCAGCTCTTCCCCGTCGCGACCTGCAAAGGCCGGGCCGTCGCCGACGCTGACCACGAACCGGTCGCTCTCGCGTGTCACCGCTTCGGCCGTGACGGTCACGGACCCGATTCCGGCCGCCGTGAGGCGGAGTTCCCCGAGGTCGAGTCCCTGCGGACCGAGATGGAGCGGCCGTTCGAGCGGTTCGTATCCCACGTGGCGCAGCGAGAGCAGGTAACGGCCCGTGTCGGCCGTGAGGCGGAAACGCCCTTCGGCGTCGGTGGCCCCGCCTGCGGCCTGCCGGTCCCCGCGCAGCAGGGTGACCGTGGCGTAGGCCACCCCTCCGCCGGCTTCATCCGCACGTCCCGTGACGGCGGGGCGTTGTGCGGCGGCGAATGCCGGAGTGAGCAGAAGCGGAAACAGGATGGCAAGGCGGCGCATGGGCTATTCGTTTTCGGCGGCGGGGTAGTAGAGGCGTATCTTCGCGGTGTTTTTCTCGGCAGGGAGCTTACACTTCCTGGCGGCATAGCCCTCCAGCGGGCCGCGGTCGCCCGTTTTCATCTGGTAGTCGCCGTCCTCGTCGTGAAACAGCGACACCTCCGCCGCGTCGGCCCCGAGGCCCGTGAGGGTCACGGCCACCGATCCTTTTTTTGCCTCCGCTTTGCCGTAAACAGGTTGTTCCTGCCCGGCGACGGTGGCCATTACGAGAATCTGTCCTTTGTCGCTGCGAATATCTTCGATCGTGATTTCGAGCGTCTTGGCCGTTGTGGCGGCCGTCCCCAGGACGAGGGCGGCGAGCGTTGCGAGTAAAGTTTTCATGGTGTGTATGTTTAGTGGTTGCGGTAATTGCATTCGTCGTCGCAGTCGAACAGGTACCAGACGAGCGACAGCACGATGTTCAGGCCCCATCCGGCGATGACCCACAGCACCCACCAGTAGTGGGGCGAGGTTTGCCAGTTGACGAAGGCGAGGAAGGCGCAGACCACGGCGTAGGTGGTCAGGCGGCGGGTGAACCAGCGCGCGAAAAGGCGGCGTTTGTCGGTGCGGACGGGAGTGATTTCCATGGCTTTTTCCGGTTGTGAGCAGCTGCTCGGTTTGTAAATCTGTTGTAAATATAAAGTAGTTTATAAAATAAACCAAATTTCAAGCCGGAAATTTTTCGGAAAAATGGATACCTATATTTATTAAGAGGGGAGGAGGTATGCGGATATGCAAAACCGGACCCTTCGAAAAGAGTCCGGTTTCGCGGCAGGACGGCCCTTGCGGGCCGATGTTTGCGGGGTTGAACCGGTCCGGGCCTACTTGTTTTCGGCGGTCAGCACCAAATCCATCCATTCGGGGTGGCGGCGGATATAGGCCGCGACGAACGGGCATTGGGGGGACGACCTTGATCTCCTTTTTGCGGATGTCCTCCAGCACGCCCTGCACCAGTTCCTTGCCGATGCCCCGGCCTTCGTACTTCGGGGCACTTCGGTGTGCGTCAGTACGATAAGCCCGCGGCCCAGAACGTATTCGGCCAGGGCGATGTCGTCTCCGAGGTCGAGTTCGTAACGCTTTTCGGCGGCATTGTCTACCAAAGTGTGCTTCTTTTCCATATGCATCTCGTTTTAATTGGGTCGGAATGCTTCAAATTTGATTCCGAAGTCGTATTTTTGTCTTCCGTTATGAACCGCATCGCCGAAATACTGCTCGACTGGTATGCCCGCGAGGGCCGTGACCTGCCCTGGCGCCGTACGCGCGATCCCTACCGCATCTGGCTCTCGGAGGTGATCCTCCAGCAGACCCGCGTGGCGCAGGGGATGGAGTACTACCTTCGTTTCACGGAGCGTTTTCCCGATGTCGCATCGCTTGCCGCCGCTCCCGAGGACGAGGTGCTGAAACTCTGGCAGGGGCTGGGTTATTACAGCCGCGCCCGCAACCTGCTTGCCGCCGCCCGTCAGGTCGTCGAACGTTTCGGCGGGGTGTTTCCCGTGTCGCCGGACGACGTGCGCTCGCTGCGCGGCGTGGGCGACTACACTGCCGCGGCCGTCTGTTCGGCGGCTTACGATGCCCCGTGCGCCGTCGTCGACGGCAATGTTTACCGGGGTGCTCTCGCGGCTCTTCGACCTCGCCGAACCGATCGACACCACGGCCGGAAAACGGGCCTTCGCCTGTTTGGCGCAGTCGCAGCTCGATACCGCGCATCCGGGTCGTTACAACCAGGCGATCATGGACTTCGGGGCGCTTCGGTGCACCCCTTCGTCGCCCCGCTGCGAGGCGTGCCCGCTGGCGGGCCGTTGTCTGGCCCTCGCTGCCGGAACCGTCGCCGACCGTCCCGTGAAGCAGGGCAAAACCCGGGTCCGCGACCGCTGGTTCAATTACCTGCACATCACCTCGGGCGATCGGGTCCTGCTGCACCGCCGCGAGGGGCGCGACATCTGGCAAGGGCTTTACGAGTTTCCGCTGATCGAGACCGACGCTCCCGCCGAACTGCCGGACCTTGCGGCCCTGCCGCAGTTCCGCCGCCTGCTGGGCGACGGCCCGTGGCATCTGGTGCGCAGTGTTGCGATGCCCCGCCACCAGCTTTCCCACCAGACGCTCCATGCGGTCTTCCACCGCATCGAAACCCCTGCGTTTACCCCTGCCGCCGCCGCTATGGCCGTCCCGGTCGCGGCAGCGGGCGACTATGCCGTGCCGCGGCTCGTCGACCGTTACCTGATCAGATACCCGATGTAGGCGACGTAGATCGCCAGGACAACGCCCCCTCCCAGCGGTCGATGGCCTTGCGTTTGAACGTGAAGGCCGCGAGGAACACCACGACCGAACTCAGCAGGACCATCAACAAGTCCCAAACCGTGATGCCGCCCATCGAGAGCGGATGGATCGTGGCGCTCACGCCGAGGATCAGCAGTATGTTGGCGATGTTGGACCCGATCACGTTGCCCAACGCCATTTCCGACTTTCCTTTGAGCAGAGATACGACCGACGAGGCCAGTTCGGGCAGTGACGTGCCGCCTGCGACGAGCGTGATGGCGATAACCGATTCGCTGATGCCCAGCCTGCGGGCGATCTCCGTGGCGCTTTTCAGGAACATGTCGCCGCCGAAAATCAGCCCGGCGAGGCCTCCGACGATCATCACGGCCATGAGCCACCCGGCCATTCCGGGTTTCGCTCCGGCATTCGGGACCGTCGCTTCGGGCCGTTTCGTGGTGCGGATCGTGTACCACATCAGCGCGGCGTAGAGCAGGAGCATGACGATGCCGTCGATGCGTCCGATGCGGTCCGCCGCACCCTTGCAAACGTAGGAGTCCGCGGCCAGCGCCAGCATCAGCAGCGATGCGATCACCCCGAACGGAATGTCGCGGCGGATGTTGCCCGCCGTGAGCGGCAGGGGGGCGTATCAGGGCGCAGACGCCGAGGATGACGAAGACGTTGAAGATGTTCGATCCCACGACGTTGCCGATCGCCACGTCGCTGTTGCCCGCGATGGCCGAGAGCACCGACACGACCAGTTCGGGCGTCGAGGTGCCGACGGCGACCACCGTCAGTCCGATGATGAATTCCGGGACGCGGAACCGCTGTGCCAGCGCCGCGGAGCCGTCGGTGAGGAAATTCGCTCCCGCGAGTATCAGCCCCAGGCCGACGATCAGTAAGAGTATATCCATGATTTAACCTAATAGAATCAGACTTACGGCCATCAGGGCCATGCCGGCCACCACGCCGTAGATCGAGATGTGCGCCTCGCCGTATTCGCGGGCTGCGGGCAGCAGTTCGTCGATCGAGATGAAGACCATGATGCCCGCGACTCCGGCCAGTATGCAGCCCATCAGCGTCGGCGACATGAAGGGCATCAGCACCAGATAGGCCAGCAGTGCGCCGACCGGCTCGGCGAGCCCCGACAGAAGCGAAAGCCGGAAAGCCTTTTTGCGGTCGCCCGTGGCGTAGTAGATCGGAATCGAGACGGCGATGCCTTCGGGAATGTTGTGGATGGCGATGGCCACGGCGATGGCCACGCCGAGGGCCATGTTGTCCACGGCCGAGGTGAAGGTGGCGATACCTTCGGGGAAGTTGTGGATGCCGATGGCCAGCGCCGTCATCACGCCCATGCGCATCAGTTTGGGGTTGCGGGGCTGTTGGTCCATCTCCTCGACCATGTGGGCTTCGTGGGGGTTCTCGAACGAGGGAACCAGCCGGTCGATGACGCCGATCAGCAGGATGCCCGCGAAGAAACTCGCCACGGTGACGATCGCGCCCGTGTGCGTGCCCCATTCCGCCGAGAGGGTCACGTTGGCCTGCTGGAACAGTTCGACGAACGAGACATAGATCATCACGCCGCCCGAGAGGCCCAGCGAGAACGACAGCAGCCGTTTGTTGGTGCGTTTGGCGAAGAAGGCGATCGCGCTGCCGATGCCGGTGGCGAGGCCCGCTCCGAGCGTCAGCAGCAGGGGGATGAGGATATTGTGTTCTTCCATGCGGATCGTTTTCGTTTGTTCGGTGAATACGTTGTAAATCGTCCGGTTTACCGGGTTTTACTACCGCAAAGATAGTGCATAAAACGAAATACCGAACCCGCAAGGGTTCGGTATTTTCTGATAGGACCATTGTCGTAACTTATCGGGCGTTTCTGTTTGACCGAAACCCCGCCGGGGCGGCGGATCGGCGGCATGGCGTCGGGCAGCGAAGTTCCGGCAGCGAAGTTCCGGCAGCTGCTACCTGTTTGCTTCGCGGATCAGTTCGCCCAGCACTTCGATGCTGTCGGCCGTGATGTGGCGGCTGCGGATCGGCTTTGTCGGCTACGTCGAGCGTCGTTTCGCCCGAAAGCACCAGCACGCCCATCGCTTTGGCGTTGTGGGCCATCGCCACGTCGGTGTAGATGCGGTCGCCGACCATGGCGATCTGGTCGGGCTTGAGGCCGTGGCGCGAAAGAATGCCCGAAAGCATGTTGGGATCGGGCTTGCCGAGCGTGATGTCGGGATGCCGTCCCGTGGCATGCCCGATGCAGGCGCAGATCGAGCCGCAGTCCACCAGCACCGTCGGCTGGTCGGTGGGGCATACGCGGTCGGGATTGGTGGCGATGTAGGGCACGCCCTGCGACACCCACCACGCCGCGCGGCAGAGCCGGTCGTACTGCAGCGTCATGTCGAACGCCGCGACGATTACGTCGGGCACGTCGTCGGCCGAGTCGGCGCATGACTCGAAGCCCGCGGCCTCGAATTCCGAAATCATCGACGGTGTGCCGAGCAGGAACAGCCGCTTGGCCGCAGGGTAATGGGTCTTGATGTAGTCGATGGTGGCCAGCGCCGTGGTGTACATCTCGTCGCGCGAAGCCTTGATGCCCAGCGTGTCGAGTTTATGGAGATAGTCCGCGATGCTTTTGGACGGGTTGTTCGTCAGGAACGAGTAGCCGATCCCCTGCTCCTTGAGCCCGCGCAGGAAGGCCTGCGTGTAGGGAAACAGCGACATTCCCATGTAGATCGTGCCGTCCATGTCGAGCGCCACGTGGCGGATGCGGCGCAGGCGTTCCATCAGTTCGGCATGCTCCCAGACGGAGCGGTACTTGTGAAAGGGTTTGTTTTCCATGTCGTTATTCGGTCTTTTTTGTCGATGCGGTGTTGTTTGATCACGGCGCCCGCGGTGTTGACCACCTTCAGGTCGATGCCCTTCGCGTCGGCCGACACGCGGAGACAGTCGTTGTTCGAGTTGACGAGGATCGGGAAATCGACTCCGCGGCTGCCGTCGTCGATCCATTGGTAGCGGTGGTAGTGGCCGCAGAGCATCAGGTCGATGCCTTTGCCGACGAGTTCGGGGACGAACAGCTTGCGGATCTGCTGCTCGCCGTACCAGCTGTCCTCCTTGCCCGGGATCATGTGCATCAGTACGATGCGCACGGGGGCCGTCCGAAATTCGTCGCTGTTGACGACGCCTTTCAGCCATTCGGCCTGCTGTCGGCGGTATGCGTTCCAGTCGCCCATGCCGTAATAGCGGATGTCGCTGTCGGGTTTGTCCTCGCAGCCGTCGAGCACGAGGAAGAAGACCGGGCCGCGGCGGAACGTGTAGTAGGTCTCGCCGGTCGGCGTGGGGAAATAGTCGAGCCAATGCTGCGCATAAGCGCCGCGGTTCTCGTGGTTGCCGCGCGTCACGGCGAGCGGAATGCCCGCAGGCGTGAGGATGTTCGATGCCGACGCGAGGCAGGCATCCCAGAGCGTCTGCTCGGTCTCGGTCTGGCTGGCCAGGTCGCCGTTCAGGCAGACGAAATCCGGACGGGCCTCGGGGGCGTCCCCGATCAGTAGCTGGAAAACGGAGTCGCGGGCGTGGATGTCGTTGACCATCCAGAAATCGACTTTTTCCTGCGCCGGGTCGAGGGTCCTGATGGTGTAGGGCTTGCGCCGGAACACCTCGCTGCCGTTCCCGTCGTCGAGGATGACGCGCTTGTTGCCCTCGTTCAGGACGATTCCCCGCTGCATGATGCGGTAGCGGTAGGTCGTGCCGGGCCGGAGTCCTTCGATCCGCACCTGGTGCATGCGTCCGACGCGGCAAAGTCCGAGGTGCGAGTCGTAATACCTGGGCCGCTCGGCCGAGTAGAAGTGCGATCCGTCCATCGGGGCGAGTTCGACCCAGCCGATGGCGTCGTCCATCGCGTCCCAGACGACCGTGAAGCCGTCTTCGGTGACATTCAGTACATAGGGTCCGTGGGCGATGCGCACCGTAGGCGGCACGGCGGTTTGGGCGAGGGCGGCGGCCGTCAGCAGAAGCGCGCCCAGCAACAGGGTAAGTCGTTTCATGGCGAAAGTTGTATCGGTTCGAGTTTCAAAGGTATGTTTTTATTTTCTTTTATCCAATTTTTCGTTTTGTTAATCCGAAAGGAAATAAAATGCACTATGAAAAGAAAATTTTTTCGTTGCTTTTGACTGGTGAAAGGAAAATAATATTTATATTTGCCTTTGTTTTGGGAAACCCGGGAGCTTTCCTGCGGGTTTCGTTTGTGAAAATTGAAAACAGAATAATCAAGCAGATATTATGAATAAGGTAGAGAGTGCCCTCAGCGCACGACCGACACCAAAGCGCTGGTGATCGGTGTCGGAACCCTTCCGCGGACGGCGGAGATGTTCAACGAGTTGTTTCCCGGCTGCCGCGCCGTCGTGGTCGCCGACACCAATACGTGGCGCGTTGCCGGCGGCGAGGTGCACCGCATTCTCGCCGATGCGGGTATCGCGCAGGACGAACCGCACATTTTCACCGATCCGAAACTCTATGCCGAATGGACGTTCGTCGAGGAGCTGGACGGCGTGCTGGCCGCGACCGACGCCGTGCCCGTCGCCGTGGGTTCGGGCGTTATCAACGACCTGACCAAACTCTGCTCCCACCACAACGGGCGCCGCTACATGGTGGTCGGCACGGCCGCTTCGATGGACGGCTATACGGCCTACGGAGCCTCGATCACCAAGGACGGCAACAAGCAGACCTTCGACTGTCCGGCTCCGCTGGGCATGGTGCTCGATCCGACGATCGCCGCCGCCGCGCCTGCGAAAATGTCGGCGTCGGGATATGCCGACCTGATCGCCAAGATCCCGGCCGGGGCCGACTGGATGCTGGCCGACGCCGTGGGGTCGGAACCGATGGACGATTTTGCCTTCGGGCTGGTGCAGGACGGACTGAAGGACGCCCTCTGCGACCCCGCAGGCGTGCGTGCCGGCAATGTGGCCAAGGTCGAACAGCTGGCCGAAGGTTTGCTGCTGAGCGGTTTCGCGATGCAGGCCACGCAGTCGAGCCGCCCCGCGTCGGGCGCCGAACACCAGTTCAGCCACCTTTGGGACATGGAGCACCTGCGATTCAACGGCGCTTCGGTCTCGCACGGTTTCAAGGTCGGCATCGGCACGCTGGCCTCGACGGCTTTCCTCGAGATGCTGCTCGACGCTCCCGTGGAGCAGCTGGACGTCGAAAAGTGCGTCGCCGCGTGGAAATCGTGGGACGAGACCGAGCGGGATATCCGCGCCGTCTTCGACAACGACCCCGAATTCGTGGCCCGCGGCTTGAAGGAGACCCGCGGCAAATACGTGGATAAGGAGGGCCTGCGCGACCAGCTCGTGCGGCTCAAAAAAGGCGTGGCCCGAACTGCGCGAACGCATCCGCCGTCAGATCATTCCTTTCGCCGAGGTGCGCCGCCGCCGCCTGGAACTCGTCGGCGCTCCGTACGAACCCGAACAGATCGGCGTCTCGCGCGCCCGTTTCCGCGAGGCGTTCGGGAAGATTCCCTACATGCGCAGCCGCTATACGGTCATCGACACCGCATTCCGCTGCGGCTGGATGGAGGAGTGGCTCGACTCGCTGTTCGGCAAAGGCGGCGTCTGGGAGGTCGGAAGCCCTGCGCCGGGCCTTGGGGAACCGGCTCTCTCCGCCGCGGATTCGGTTCCGGGCGTGTAGGGTCGTGTGCGGCTTTCGGACGATAAAACGGAAAAATCACGGAAATAATTTAGAATATCGCTCCGAAAGTTGTATCTTTGGAATCTGAAACTGCTAACTTTCATTTCGAAATGACCTCTGAACAATCCAAGCGCTTCAAGTATTGGCAGATGCGCACGATCATCGCCACGATGATCGGCTATGCGCTCTTCTATTTCGTGCGCAAAAACTTCTCGCTGGCCATGCCCGGCCTCGAAGCCGACCTCGGCATTTCGAAGACGAGCCTCGGCATCTTCCTCACCCTGAACGGCCTGATCTACGGCTTCTCGCGTTTCGCCAACGGCATTCTGGCCGACCGCATGAACGCCCGCTGGTACATGGCCATCGGCCTGGCGCTGTGCGCACTGGCCAACTTCGCGTTCGGATTCGGCGAGGACGTCTCCTACTGGATCACGGGCGAGCATTCGGGCGACCAGTTCGGCAACACGATGATCCTCTTCATGGGCGTCATGTGGGTCGTCAACGGCCTGTTGCAGGGAACGGGATTCCCGCCCTGCGCGCGTCTGCTGACCCACTGGATTCCGCCTACGGAGCTGGCGACCAAAATGTCGGTGTGGAATACCTCGCACTCGATCGGCGCGGGCCTCGTGGTGATTCTCTGCGGTTACATCATGGGGACGCTGGGGACGAACATGACGGGCGATCCCGACGCCGTGGCGTCCATCGCCGCCAACCTGGGCGTGGCGCCCGACGATGCCGCGGGTATGGAGCGCGTGATGGCCTCCGCGGCGCATGTCGGCGCGTGGAAATGGTGCTTCTGGATTCCTTCGGCCATCGCTTTCGCCGGAGCCATCGGGCTGGTGGTCTTCCTGCGCGACACGCCGACCTCGGTGGGGCTTCCCGAGCTGGAGGGCACCGAGACCGCCAAGGTGAAAACCGGGAAGAAGGGCGCCGAACACAAGGCGTTCCTGATGAAATACGTCTTCAAGAATCCGCTGATCTGGATTCTGGGCTTCGCCAACTTCTTCGTTTACATCGTTCGTTTCTCGGTGCTCGACTGGGGGCCCTCGCTGCTGAGCCAGTCGAAGAGGCGTCTCGATGTCGCATGCCGGATGGCTCGTGGCGATGTTCGAGATCGCCGGAATCCTCGGCATGCTCTTCGCCGGATGGGCGACCGACAAGTGGCTCAAGGCCGCGCGCACCGCACCTGCGTCTTCTGCATGGCCGGCGCCGCGCTGTTCGTCTTCCTCTTCTGGCAGCTGCCCGCCGACGCGCCTATCTGGCTGCTCTTCGCCACGCTCTGCGCCGCAGGGTTCTGCATCTACGGCCCTCAGGCGCTCATCGGCATCGCCGCGGCGAACCAGGCCACGAAGCGGGCCGCCGCTACGGCCAACGGCCTCACGGGGCTGTTCGGTTATGCCTCGACGCTCGTTTCGGGCGTGGGACTGGGCTTCGTGGCCCAGCACTACGGCTGGAACTGGGCCTATGTCGGCATCTTGGGCATGGCCCTCGTGGGCATGCTGGTCTTCCTCCTGATGTGGGGCGCCAAGGCCGACGGCTACGAACCCGAGGCGGAATGAGGGAATTGAAGGTTCCATTTTAGATGATGATACGGACTTCGGTCCGGGAGGGTCCGGCCCGTGACGGGTTTCGGACCCTTTTTTTGTGATAAAAGAAAACTTTTTCTTATCTTTGATGTCGTAACGACATTTTTGGGAGGTTGGAACGTTTTGCCGGACCGCATGTTATCCGGTTTTGGAACCCTCCGTTCCTTTTTTTTGTATCGTTGCTGTTTAACTCTTTAAAAAACAACCGATATGTTGAGTATTGCCGAACGGCACAAATACATTCTCGACAGCCTGAACAAGCACGGTTTCGTCCGGATTACCGACGTTGCCAACGAACTGGGCGTTACGAAGGTGACCATCCGCAAGGATATCAAGATTCTCGAAAGCAAGGGCTTATTATATAAGGTGCACGGCAGCGCGCGTCCGGCCAATCCCCATGTCGCGGACCTCGACGTGCACGTGAAGGACAACATCAACCGCGACGCCAAGCGGCGCATCGCGCAGCGGGCGGTGGAGATGCTCGGCGAGGCCGATTCGATCATCGTGGCCTCGGGATCGACCGTTTACGCCTTCGCCGAGGAGATCAAGATGCGCATGTGGCATCACCTGAACATCGTCACGCCGTTCCTGCGGCTGGGTGTACTGCTGAACGAGTCGGAGAACGTCACCGTCGTGCAGCTGGGCGGCTCGGTGCACAAGAAGTCGCTGTCGGTGCTTGGCGAGGAGGCCGCGCGCGAGCTGGACGACTGCATCTGCTCGAAGGTCTTCTTCGGGGTGGACGGCATCGACCCCGAGCACGGCATCACGACCTCGACGATCGACGAGGCGAAACTCACGCGGCGGATGATGCGCGCTGCCTCGCAGGTCATCGTGCTGGCCGACTCGTCGAAATTCGGGCAGCGGGGCTTCGGCCGCATCTGCGCGCTGGAGGACATCGACGTGATCGTCACCGACGAGCGCATTCCCGAGCAGATGATCTCGATCATCGAGGAAGCGGGCGTCGACCTGGTCATTGTGCGGTAGACCGCCCGGGGCGGGCGGTTCCGGAATGACGGGGCCTGTCGTGCCGGAATCTGCGGACATGCGCCTTTCGGACCGCCGCATACGGCGTGCGGGCGGCGTGATGTGCACGGAATGTTGAAAAAAATTTCCGGAAAAGTTTTGCAGGGGCGGCGAAAATGCCCTATCTTTGTGCACAATTATAGTGACACCTGAGTCCTATGAATTGTAAACCCAACATAGCATCGGCGCAAGCGTTCTGGCAGCAGGATTACTGGTCGGGTTTCCAGTCTCCGACGGATTTGGGTATTGTTGTTTTATTAGGGTAACTGTTTTGGTTGCCCTATTTTTTTGTGTCCAGCGACGAATGAAGACATTTTACACCAACGCGAAAATTTTCCGCAACGGCCGTTTCGAGCCGGGGCTGATCGCCGTCGAAGGGGGCCGCATCGCGGCCGCCGGGGAGCCGCGGCCGGGCGACCGGGTGGTGGACCTCGGGGGGCGGCACCTCGTGCCGGGGCTGGTCGACGTGCATGTGCACCTGCGCGAGCCGGGCTTCCCGCAGAAGGAGACCATCGCGACGGGTACGGCCGCGGCGGCCCGCGGGGGGTTACACCACGGTCTGCTCGATGCCCAACCTGAACCCTGCGCCCGATACGCCGGTGACGCTCGGCGAGCAGCTGGCGATCATCCGCCGCGACGCCGCGGTGCGCGTGAAGCCTTACGGCACGATCACGATGGGGCAGCGCGGTTGCGGCGAGCTGGTCGATTTCGCGGCCCTGGCCCCGGAGGTGGTCGGATTCTCCGACGATGGCCGCGGCGTGCAGTCGGACGAGCTGATGGAGGAGGCGATGCGCCGTGCGGCGGCCGTCGGCAAGCCCATCGTGGCCCACTGCGAAGTCGACGACCTGCTGCGCGGGGGCTACATCCACGACGGGGTCTACTGCCGCGAGCACGGACACAAGGGCATCTGTTCCGAGAGCGAATGGCGGCAGGTGGAACGCGACATCGCGCTCGCGGAAAGACCGGCTGCCAGTACCATGTCTGCCACGTCTCCACGAAGGAGAGCGTCGATTTGGTGCGGCAGGCCAGGGCCAAAGGGCTGAAAGTGAGCTGCGAGACGGCGCCGCACTACCTGCTGCTGTGCGACGAGGACCTCCGGGAGGAGGGCCGCTTCAAGATGAACCCGCCGCTGCGGAGCCGCGCCGACCGCCGGGCGCTTCTGGAGGGCATTGCCGACGGCACGATCGAGGTCATCGCCACGGACCATGCGCCCCACACCGCCGCCGAGAAGGCGCGCGGACTGGCCGGGAGCGCCATGGGCATCGTGGGGCTTGAGACTGCTTTCCCGTTGCTGTACAAATACCTCGTGCTGGAGGGGGTGATCACCCTCGAAAGGCTCGTCGCGCTGATGTCGGTGAATCCCCGCCGGATCTTCGCGCTCGAAGGGGGCGTGGAGGTGGGCGATGCCGCCGATTTTGCGGTGCTGGATCTCGGGGCGGAGTATGCCGTTGACCCCGGGACGTTCCTTTCGAAGGGGCGGGCCACGCCCTTCGCCGGATGGAAGGTGCAGGGGCGCGCCGTGCTGACGGTGGTCGGCGGCAAAGAGGTTTATAACGGATAACTACGAATCAAACAGATAAGGATGAAAGCATTTACGAAAAAAATTGTCTTGGAGAACGGCCGCGAGTTCTACGGATACGGTTTCGGTGCCGACCGCGAGGCCATCAACGAGATCGTCTTCAATACCTCGATGGTGGGGTATCAGGAGATCATGTCCGATCCGTCGTACACGGATCAGATGGTCGTGATGACCTACCCGCTGATCGGCAACTACGGTATGGCCGACGAGGACTACGAGACCAAAACGCCGACCATCGGCGGCATGATCGTGCGCGAGTACAACGACTCGCCGTCGAATTTCCGTTATACGAAGACGCTCAACGAAGTCTTCGAGGAGCACGACATTCCGGCTATCTGGGGCGTGGACACCCGTGCCCTGACGCGCATCATCCGCGACGAGGGGACCCAGAAGGTGCTCGTCACCGACGTTGCGACGCCCCGCGAGGAGGCCATGTGCAAACTGGGTGAATACGTCACGCCGCACGACATGGTTCGCGCGTGAGCTGCCGCAAGCGCTGGATGTCGCGTGTCCCCAACCACAAGTACGACGTCGTGGCCGTTGACTGCGGTATCAAGTACAACATCATCCGTCTGCTGAACCGCGTAGGGTGCAACGTGACCGTCATGCCGTATAACTCCACCGTGGAGGAGATCATGGCCTTTCATCCCGACGGACTGGTGCTTTCGAACGGCCCCGGCAACCCCGAGGACGTGGCTCCGGTGATCGAGCTGGTGAAACAGCTCCGGGGCAAACTGCCCATCTTCGGAATCTGCATGGGTCACCAGCTGATTTCGCTGGCCTACGGCGCCCGGACCTTCAAGATGAAGTTCGGACACCGCGGTGCCAACCACCCGGTGAAGAACCTCGTGACGGGAAAACTCGAAATCACGAGCCAGAACCACAGCTACGCCGTGGATGTCGATTCGCTCGCCGGCACGGGGCTTACGCTGACGCACGTCAACCTGCTCGACGGCACGGCCGAGGGCGTGGAGTGCGTCGCCGACCGGGTCTTCTCGATGCAGTACCACCCCGAGAGCGCTTCGGGACCGCAGGACAGCGCCTATTTGTTCAAGAAGTTCACAAAAATAATGGAGGAGCACAAAAATGCCTAGGAGAAGAGATATCAAGAAGGTTCTGGTCATCGGTTCGGGTCCCATCGTCATCGGACAGGCCGCCGAGTTCGACTATGCGGGTACGCAGGCGTGCCTCGCGCTCAAGGAGGAGGGTTACGAGGTGATCCTCGCCAACTCGAACCCCGCTACCATCATGACCGACACGCACATCGCGGACAAAGTCTACATGGAGCCGCTGACGCTGGAATACGTCGCCAAGATCATCCGCTTCGAGCGCCCCGACGCCATCGTCCCGGGGCTGGGCGGACAGACGGGCCTGAACCTCGCCGTGCAGCTGGCCAAGAAGGGCATTCTGAAAGAGTGCCAGGTCGAAATCCTGGGTACGTCGTTCGAGTCGATCGAGCGCGCCGAGGACCGCGAACTGTTCAAGGAGCTGTGCGAGTCGCTGGGCGAGCCGGTGCTTCCTTCGCATATCGCCATGTCGATCGAGGAGGCCGTCACGGTGGCCGAGAAAATCGGCTATCCGGTGGTGCTGCGTCCTGCCTTCACGCTGGGCGGCACGGGCGGCGGCTTCGCCGACGACGAAGCCGAGCTGCGCGAGCTGATGCGCAACGCACTTTCGCTTTCGCCCGTGCATCAGGTGCTCATCGAGAAGAGCATCAAGGGCTATAAGGAGATCGAGTTCGAGGTGATGCGCGACCACAACGACACGGCCATCAGCATCTGCTGCATGGAGAACATCGACCCCGTGGGCGTCCATACCGGCGACTCGATCGTCGTGGCGCCGAGCCAGACGCTCACCAACAAGGAGTTCCAGATGCTGCGCGACACGGCGCTGAAGATCATCCGCGAGTTGAAGATCGAAGGCGGCTGCAACGTGCAGTTCGCACTCGACCCCCTTGTCATTCAAATACTACCTGATCGAGGTGAATCCCCGTGTGTCGCGCTCCTCGGCCCTCGCATCGAAGGCTTCGGGCTATCCGATCGCACGTGTCAGCGCGAAGATCGCCGTGGGACTCACGCTCGACGAAATCCGCATCGCCAATACGCCGGCTTCGTTCGAACCGACGCTGGACTACGTCGTGACGAAGGTCGCCCGCTTCCCCTTCGACAAGTTCTCCGACGCTTCGAACAAGCTCGGCACGCAGATGAAGGCCACGGGCGAGGTGATGTCGATCGGCCGCACGATGGAGGAGTCGCTGCTGAAAGCCGTGCGTTCGCTCGAAACGGGCGTCTGCCACATCTACCACAAGAAATTCGACAAGTGGTCGAACGACGACCTGCTCGCCTATATCAAGGAGGGGACCGACGACCGGCTCTATGCCGTCAGCCAGCTGATCCGGGGCGGCGTCGATCTGGTGCTGATCTACAACCAAGACGAAGATCGACATGTTCTTCCTGGAGAAATTCAAGAACATCGTCGAGTTCGAAAACGTCGTCCGCGCACACCCGATGGACATCGAGACGCTCCGCGCCGCCAAGCGCATGGGCTTCAGCGACAAGTACATCGGCCAGCTGTGGGGCCTTTCGCAGAGCGAAATGTACCGCCTGCGCGAGAAGAACGGCATCTTCCCGGTCTACAAGATGATCGACACCTGCGCCAGCGAGTTCAGCTCCTACGTGCTATTTCTACTCGACCTACGAGGAGGAAAACGAGTCGATCGTCAGCCCGAAGGAGAAGATCATCGTGCTCGGTTCCGGCCCGATCCGCATCGGCCAGGGCGTCGAATTCGACTATTCGACCGTACACGCCATCTGGTCGATCCGTGAGGCGGGCTATGAGGCCATCATCATCAACAACAACCCTGAAACCGTCTCGACCGACTATACCACCAGCGACAAACTCTACTTCGAGCCACTGATGGTGGAGGATGTGATGAACGTCATCCACCTCGAAAAACCGAAGGCCATCGTGGTGTCGCTCGGCGGACAGACGGCCATCAACCTCGCCGAGCCGCTCTCCGCGCTGGGCGTGCCCATCATCGGCACCGACACCGAGGCCATCAGGAACGCCGAGGATCGCGGCTGTTCGAGAAGATCATGGAGGAGCTGGAGATCCCGCAGCCCGAGCCGAAGCCGTCACCGACATCGAGTCGGGCGTCCGGGCCGCGGCGCGCATCGGCTATCCGGTGCTGGTGCGCCCGAGCTACGTGCTGGGCGGCCGCGCCATGCAGATCGTCTCGAACGAGGAGCGTCTGCGCCACTACCTGCAGACGGCCGTCGAGGTAAATGTGGACTCGCCGGTGCTGGTAGACCGCTACATCATGGGCAAGGAGCTTGAGGTAGATGCCATCTGCGACGGCAAGGAGGTCTTTATCCCCGGCATCATGGAGCATGTCGAGCACACGGGTATCCACTCGGGCGACTCGATCAGCGTCTATCCGACCTTCAGCGTCAGCCAGAAGGCCAAGGATAAGATCATCGATTACACGGTGAAGCTCGGCCTGCGGATCGGCATCATGGTCTCTACAACATCCAGTTCATCGTCGCCGGCGACGACGACGTCTATGTCATCGAGGTCAACCCGCGTTCGTCGCGCACGGTGCCCTTCCTCTCGAAGTCGACGGGCGTGCCGATGGCCCACATCGCCACGCAGGTCATCCTGGGCAAGTCGCTGCGCGAGCAGGGCATCACCGAGGTCTGCGGCAAGGAGAAGGAGCGCTGGTACGTCAAGGCGCCGGCCTTCTCGTTCGCCAAGATCCGCGGCATGGATTCCTACCTCTCGCCTGAAATGAAATCTACGGGCGAGGCCATCGGCTACGACGACAAGCTGACCCGCGCGCTTTACAAGGCGCTGCAGGCGACGGGCATGAATGTCTGCAACTACGGCACGATCTTCGTCACCATCGCCGACCACGACAAGGAGCAGGCGCTGCCCCTCGTGCGGCGCTTCTACGACCTCGGCTTCAACGTCGAGGCGACGACCGGGACTGCCGAATTCCTGCGCGAACACGGCATCCGCACCCGCACGCGGCGCAAGCTCAACGAGGGCAGCAACGAGATCATCGAGGCATTGCGTCAGGGACATGTCAGCTACGTGATCAATACCATCGACATCAACCAGCACAATACGCGGCTCGACGGTTACGAAATCCGCCGCACGGCCGTCGAGAACAACGTGACGGTCTTCACGGCGCTGGAAACGGTGAAGGTGCTGCTGGATGTGCTGGAAGAGATCACGCTGCGGGTTTCGACGATCGATTCAAAGTAAACGGTATATTATACTTTGCCGTACCGTTGCTTCCGACCGCTGTTGTTGCCGCCTTCGGCGTCATTTACAAGTCTGACCCCACCCCGGCCCTCCTTCAGGGAGGGAGATGGCGTACGCTCCGGACGGTCGGTATAATAGAATTGCGCAAAATAAATTGATTCCGACAAGACACCGGAGCCGTCGGCGGAATGCGGACTAAAAGCGCGAGAAACGGGGCCGGTTTGCTTGCAAACCCGCGAATAGGCGCCCGTTTCCAGCGTTAGGCCGCATGAAGCAGGCGAAGGTGATCGTCGGCCGGTTTTGTGGCACTTTTGCCGGATCAAAAGTGCTGAAAAAAGAATGTATAAGAAAGGTATATATAGGATTCTCACGAACGAGCCGCTGACCGACGCGGTGTGGCGGATGACGCTCGCGGGCGACACGCAGTGGATCGCGGCGCCGGGGCAGTTCGTCAATATCGCGCTGGAAGGCAGGTACTTGCGGCGCCCTATCTCGGTCTGTGATTACGATGATCGCTCGATTGTGCTGATCTACAAGGTCGTGGGCGGAGGCACGGAGCAGATGAGCCGCATGCGGGCGGGCGAAACGCTCGACTTGCTGACGGGTCTGGGCAACGGCTTCTCGACGAAGAACGACGCCCGGCGGCCTCTGCTGGTCGGGGGCGGCGTGGGCGTGCCGCCGCTCTACAACCTGGCGAAGCGGCTCCTGGCCGAAGGCAAACCCGTGCAGGTGGTGCTGGGTTTCAACACCGCCTCGGAGGTCTTCTACGAGGAGGAGTTCCGCGCGCTGGGATGCGAGGTCACCGTCTCGACGGTCGATGGTTCGCGGGGTGTCGAAGGGTTCGTCACCACGGCCATCGCCGAACGGGGGCTGGATTTCGATTACTTTTACGCCTGCGGCCCGCTGCCGATGCTCCATGCGCTCTACAACGCCGTGGAGCAGGACGGCCAGCTGTCGTTCGAGGAGCGCATGGGATGCGGTTTCGGTGCCTGCATGGGCTGTTCGTGCAAAACGAAATACGGCAACAAACGCATCTGCAAGGAGGGGCCGGTATTGGAGAAAGGAGAGATCATATGGTAGACACATCGGTTGAACTGTGCGGCCTCAGGCTGGACAATCCGGTCGTTCCGGCCAGCGGAACTTTCGGCTACGGCAACGAATTCCGGGAGTTTTACGACATCAACATCCTCGGTTCGTTCTCGTTCAAGGGCACCACGCGCGAACCGCGCTTCGGCAATCCCACGCCCCGCATCGCCGAATGTGAGGCGGGGATGATCAACGCCGTGGGGCTGCAGAATCCCGGCATCGACGCCGTGATCCGCGAGGAGCTGCCGCGGCTGAAAACCTTTTTCCGGAAACCCGTCATCGCCAATATCTCGGGATTCTCGGTCGAGGAGTATGCCTACTGCTGCGAGCGTATCGACAAGCAGGAGCAGGTGGGGCTGATCGAGGTCAATGTCTCGTGCCCCAACGTGCGGCACGGCGGCATGTCGTTCGGCACCTGCCCGGACGCCGCCGCCGAGGTGACGCGCGCCGTGAAGGCCGTGACGACGAAGCCCGTCTTCATCAAACTCTCGCCCAACGTCACGGACATCGTTTCGATCGCCCGGGCGTGCGAGGAGGCGGGGGCCGACGGCATCTGCCTGATAAACACCCTGCTGGGCATGCGCATCGACGTCGCCCGGCGCCGTCCGGTCGTCGCCAACACGATGGGCGGATTCTCGGGCGCCGCGGTTTTCCCCGTTGCGCTGCGGATGGTCTATCAGGTTGCCCGGGCGTGCCGGATTCCCGTGATGGGGTGCGGCGGCGTGACACGACGGCCCGCGACGTGATCGAAATGATGATGGCCGGAGCCACGGCCGTGCAGGTCGGCGCCGCGAATCTGGTGAATCCCTATGCCTCGAAGGAGATCGTCGAGGCCCTGCCCGGCGAGATGGAGCGGCTGGGCATTGAAAAATTGAGTGACATAATCGGAATAATCGAATAGAGATGCAACGCGACGTAATTATCGCCTGCGACTTCAAGTCGGCGGAAGACACTTTCAAGTTCCTCGACCTGTTCCGGGACGAGGAGCGCAAACCGTTCCTCAAGATCGGCATGGAGCTTTTCTACGCCGAGGGACCCGCCATCGTGCGCGAGATCAAGCGCCGGGGCCACCGGATTTTCCTCGACCTCAAACTGCACGACATTCCCAACACCGTGAAGAAGGCGATGGCCGTGCTGTCGCGTCTGGATGTCGATATGTGCAACGTCCATGCGGCCGGAACGGTCGAGATGATGAAGGCCGCGCTCGAAGGCCTTACGCGCGAGGACGGCACGCGGCCCCTGCTGATCGCCGTGACGCAGCTCACCTCGACCAGCGAGGAGCGCATGCGCAGCGAATTGCTGATCGACGCTTCGATCGACGACACGATCGTCAAATACGCGCAGAACACCCGGGCCGCAGGGCTGGACGGCGTGGTCTGCTCGCCGCTGGAAGCCGGCATGGTGCACGGGGCGTGCGGAAAGAGTTCCTGACCGTCACGCCCGGCGTGCGTTTTGCAGACGGAGACGTTGCGGACCAGGTGCGCGTCACCACGCCCGCCCGTGCGCGGGAGATCGGCTCCGACTTCATCGTCGTGGGCCGTCCGATCACCGCCGCGGCGGACCCCGTGGCGGCTTACCGCCGGTGCGTGGCCGAGTTCGTCGGATAACGGACAAACCTTTTAAAATAAGGAAAATATGAAACCGGTAAAACTTTTCTACCTGAAATCGTGTCCCTTCTGCAGAAGGCGCTGCGTTACATCGAGGAGGCGCGTGCCGCCCATCCGGAGCTGGCCGCCGTCGGGATCGAGATGATCGAGGAGTCGGAGCAGCCCGACTTGGCCGACACGTTCGATTACTACTATGTGCCGACGTTTTACGTCGACGGCGTGAAGGTCCACGAGGGCGGCATCTATGTCGAGGAGGTGGAGAAGATTTTACGCTCGGCGCTGGAATAAATGAGAATCTTACTGTGTGTTTTGCCGCTTGTTGCGGCCGTTGCCGGCCTGCTGCCTGCCGGGGCGCAAACCCCTGCGGGAGGCGCCGTGTCCGACTTCGACTTTGCCGTCGATGCGGTGGAGCGCGCCTATGCGGGCTATCCGGACAAGACCGCGAACCGCGCGGCGGAATATGCGGCGCTGAAAGAGCGGCTGCGGAGCGGGATCGCCTCGGGGCGCGACACGTATGACGCCGTTGCCGAGTATCTCGGCTGGTTCGACGATTCGCACCTCGGAACGGAGGGCGTAAGGACTTACCGGCCCAAATCGGTCCGCCGACCTTCGGATTACGCGGCACGGATGGAGCGTTATGACCCGCAGTTCACCCATTGTCGGGTGGACGGCGAAACGTATCTGATCCGTTTCCCGTCGTGCGACCTGAATGAAGAACAGGCCGCTTGGGTGCGGACTGCCGTGCGGGCTTATCTGGCCTCGGGATGTGCAAACCTGGTCCTCGACATCCGCGGCAACGGCGGCGGGAGCGACAGTGCCTATGAACCGCTGCTCAAACTGCTCTACGACCACGAAGGGGTGGAGGATGCCATGGAGTACCGCGTTTCGGACCTGGCCATCGCCCACGTGAGGGAGTTTGCCGGCGATACGGAGCGGGGACGCGCGAAGATCGCACGGATGGAGCGGACCTCGGCCGGGGAATTTCTCGCCGGGGAGCGCAAAACTTACCGGATCCGTTACGATTCCGTCTCGCCGCGGCCTCGCCGGGCGGGGCTGCTGATCGATGGAAAAGTCGGCTCCTCGGGTGAACAGTTGGTGCTCGAAGTCAGGGCCACCAGCCGCCGGACTACCGTTTACGGGCAGGACAATACGCTCGGGTGCCTCGATTTCTCGAACTGCGAAATACTTTATTTTCCGCAGGACTCGACCCGGTGGATGATGCTCCCCACGACCCGTTCCTGCCGGGTTTCGGAAGGTCGCGGGATCGACTCCGCGGGCATTGCGCCCGATGTGCGCATTCCGCTGCCGCTGCCCGGGGAACTGACCGACAATGTGGATGAATGGGTGCGCTGGGTCGCCGAAGAACTGAAAACTAAAAACCTGAAATAGAAATTCAAGAGAATCCGAATCGCAAAGTTTCCCTTTGTCAAGGGGTGATTTGGAGGAAATGTCACGATGAAACCAGCACCGCAGGTGCTTTAACGGGGTCCCGGCAGGTTTCATCGTGAAAAACGGAGGAAGAAACCTGCCGGGACTTCGTTGAAAATTATGGAGAAGAGAATTGCTAAAGACCTGCTGTCGATCGGCGCGGTATTCCTGCGTCCCGAACAGCCTTTTACCTGGGCGAGCGGCATCAAAAGCCCGATCTACTGCGACAACCGCCTGACGCTCACGGCCCCCGTCGTCCGCGGACACGTCGAGGCGGGGCTGGCCGAAATCGTCCGCACGAAATTCCCCGAAGCCGAGGTGCTGATGGGAACCTCCACGGCCGGCATCGCCCATGCGGCCATCACGGCCACGATTCTCGACCTGCCGATGGGCTACGTGCGCTCGAGGCAGAAGGACCACGGCCGCGGCAACCGGATCGAGGGCAAGCTGGAAAAGGGGCAGAAGGTGGTCGTGATCGAGGACCTGATCTCGACCGGTGGTTCGTGCATCGAGGTGGTGACCGCCCTGCGCGAAGCCGGCGCCGAGGTGCTGGGCGTGGCTTCGATCTTCACCTACGGGATGAAGAAGGGTCTCGACCGCATGCGGGAGGCGAACGTCACGAATTACAGCCTTTCGAACCTCGACGCGCTCGTGGAAGTGGCCGCCGAGGAGGGGTATATCAGGCCCGAAGACAAGGCGCGGCTGATCGCGTTCCGGAACAATCCGGCGGACGAGAGCTGGATGCGATAATTCCGATTTTGGCGGGCGCCTTTCGTCCTTCCTCGTTCGGCACGAATGGACGGTACTTCGGTGCAGCCCATCCGTGCCGACCATCGGTCGGGCCGAAATTCGCTCCCCTAAAATCAGAATTGGGTGAAAATCGGAAACTTTGTAAATGAATGAAAACCTATGCGACATTTAATTGATCCCACGGACCTCACGGTTCAGGAAACCGAACAGATCGTGGCCCTGGCCGAGGACATCATCGCCAACCGCGCCAAGTACAGCGAGGCATGCAGGGGCAAGAAACTGGCCACGCTCTTCTACGAGCCTTCGACCCGCACGCGGCTGAGCTTCACGGCGGCGATGCTCGAACTCGGCGGTCAGGTCATCGGCTTCTCCGACGCCAACTCCTCGTCGGTGTCGAAGGGCGAGACGGTGGCCGACACCGTGCGCGTGATCCGCTGCTTCGCGGACATCATCGCCATGCGTCACTTCAAGGAGGGCGCGCCATTGGTGGCTTCGCAGTATGCGGGCATCCCGGTCATCAACGCCGGCGACGGCAGCCACGCCCATCCCACGCAGACTTTGACCGATCTTTTGACGATCAAGCGCGAGAAAGGCCGTTTCGACAACATGACGATCGGTTTCTGCGGCGACCTGAAATTCGGCCGCACGGTCCACTCGCTGATCAAGGCCCTGTCGCGCTATTCGAATATCAAGGTGATCCTGATCGCTCCGCAGGAACTGCGCCTGCCCGACTACATGCTCGCGGAGATGGCCGAGAACTCGCGTCTGGAGTTCCGCGAGGTCGAGACCATGGAGGAGGTGATGCCCGAGCTGGACATCCTCTACATGACGCGCGTGCAGAAAGAACGTTTCCTCGACGAGGAGGAGTTCGACCGCGTGAAGAACAGCTTCGTGCTCAACCCCGAAAAGCTGAAGACCGCCAAGGAGGATATGATTATCCTGCACCCGCTGCCGCGCGTGAACGAGATCACGCGTGCCGTGGACAACGATCCCCGCGCGGCCTATTTCCGGCAGGTCGAGAACGGCAAGTTCGTGCGCATGGCGCTGATCTATACGCTGCTGCGCTGGGCCGACGAGAACAGGCCCTTCGAACACACCCCGGTTTTCAGCGAACAGTATGTCGTGAACGAATACGAGTGCCCGAACCGCCGCTGCATCTCCGCTTCGGAGGATGTGGACCGGCTGTTCCACCGTCAGGCGGACGGGACCTGCCGCTGCGCCTACTGCGAGGCGAAAGCCCGGTAGCTTGTCTTTTTACCCAATTCGATAATTTGGAATAAAAAATGAAGAATCTCATACTGTTGATTTTTGCGGCCCTGGCCGCGGCCTGCTGCCGGACCCCGCAATCCGAGCCGCCGTTGCGCCCCTCGGAATATGTCTCGACACTTGTCGGAACCCAGTCGGATTATACGCTCTCGACGGGTAACACCTACCCGGCCGTTGCGGTTCCGTGGGGCATGAATTTCTGGACGCCGCAGACGGGCAAGATGGGCAACGGATGGGCCTACACCTACGGGTCTCACACGATCCGGGGTCTGAAGCAGACGCACCAGCCCTCGCCGTGGATCAACGATTACGGCCAGTTCTCGCTGATGCCCGTGCGCGGCAAAGACAGGATTGATGAAAACGCCCGCCAAAGCTGGTTCTCCCACCAGTCCGAGACGGCGAAGCCCTATTATTACTCGGTCTACCTCGCCGATCACGATGTCGTGGCCGAAATGACCCCGACGGAGCGCGCCGCCGTGCTGCGCTTCACATTCCCCGAGAGCGCGGAGAGCGGCGTTGTGATCGACGCCTTCGACCGCGGCTCGCAGGTAAAAGTGCTCGATGACCGAACCGTCGCGGGTTACACGACGCGCAACAGCGGGGGCGTGCCCGACAATTTCCGCAATTACTTCATCATTCGCTTCGACAAGCCCATCGAAACCTACCGCATTTTCGACGGCGGGCAGGAGATCAAGGGCGACGCCGTGACGGGCAAGCATGCACTGGCGGCGGTCTATTTCACCACCCGCCGCGGTGAACGGGTCAACGCCCGCGTGGCCTCGTCGTTTATCTCCGAAGAGCAGGCCGTCCGCAACCTCGAAACGGAGCTGGGCACCGACGATTTCGAAACCGTAAAAGCAAAAGCGCAGGCCCGCTGGGACGAGGTGCTGGGACGTATCGAAGTCGCGGGCGGCACGGAGGAGCAATACCGCACGTTCTATTCGTGCCTCTACCGTGCGACGCTCTTCCCGCGCAAATTCTACGAGATCGACGCTGCGGGCAAGCCTGTGCATTACAGCCCCTATAACGGCGAGGTGCTGCCGGGATATATGTACACCGACACGGGTTTCTGGGATACGTTCCGGAGTCTGTTTCCGCTGCTGAACCTCGTCTATCCCTCGGTCAATGCCGAAATTCAGGCAGGGCTTGCGAACACCTACCGCGAGAGCGGCTTCCTGCCCGAATGGGCCTCGCCGGGCCACCGCGGCTGCATGGTCGGAAACAACTCGGCCTCGGTGGTCTCGGATGCCATTCTCAAGGGTATCACCCCGCAAGAGGACATCGCCACGCTCTACGAGGCGATGCTCGTGGGCCGTGACAAGGTGCACCCGCAGGTCTCCTCGACCGGGCGGCTCGGACACGAGTACTACAACACGCTGGGCTATGTGCCCTACGATGTGAACATTCCGGAGAATGCAGCCCGGACATTGGAATACGCCTACGACGACTGGTGTATCGCGCAGGTCGCAAAGAAACTGGGCAATACCGAAGATGCGAAACAGCTGGAAAAGGCCTCGCAGAACTATAAAAACCTCTTCGACCCCGAGACCCGCCTGATGCGGGGCCGCAATGCCGACGGGACGTTCCAGTCGCCGTTCAGCCCCTACAAGTGGGGCGACGCCTTCACCGAGGGCAACGCGTGGCACTACACATGGTCGGTGTTCCACGATCCGGAGGGCCTTGCAACCCTGATGGGCGGCAAAGCCAGGTTTGCGGAGATGCTCGACTCGGTGTTCGTCGTGCCGCCGATCTACGACGACAGCTACTACGGGACCCGCATCCACGAGATCACCGAGATGCAGGTGGCCGACATGGGCAACTACGCCCACGGCAACCAGCCTGCGCAGCATATGATCTACCTCTACAACTATGCGGGCCAGCCGTGGAAGGCGCAGTTTTGGACGCGCGAAGTGATGGACCGACTCTATTCCGCGAAACCCGACGGTTACTGCGGCGACGAGGACAACGGACAGACTTCGGCATGGTACGTCTTCTCGGCACTCGGATTCTATCCCGTCTGCCCGGGATCGGATGAATACGTGGTCGGCTCGCCGTTGTTCCGAAAAGCGGCCATTCATCTCGAAAACGGGAAAACGGTCGAAATCGAAGCCCCCGAGAATGGTCCCGAAAACCGATATGTCAGCGGGATGACCGTCGACGGGAAAGCCGCCGGCAGGACATTCCTCAAATACGGAGAGCTGCTCGAGGGGGCAAAGATTCGTTTCGACATGCAGCCGGAACCCGAAAAAGATCGCGGCACGAAGCCCGGGGATGCGCCCTATTCGATGAGCCGGGAGGATTGTCGATAAATTGTCGATAGAATCTGTCCGGGAATTTTGAAAGTATGCCGAAAAGCACTACTTTTGTAACGTTGTTTTTACAACTGTTAGGTTAATTCCCATGATTTCAGGCTGCAATATCGACCAACGCGAACGAAAGAAACAGCAGGGCCAGGCCGCTGCCTTCTATTCGCGGGCGTGTCAGCGAGAGATGCGGCGTGCAGAGTCCCTGGGGCAGCAGATGCCTGCTCGTGGGGTGCTCGGATAGATACCAGACCGCCATGACATGCGATGTCGTGGCGGTTTGTTTTTTCGCCCGTCTGAAAGACGGGTTTCAGGGGCGGCGGCAGGTTGGAACGTTTGGGGCCGGCTCTCCGCCCGTTTAGGGGACGGATTTTAGTGATGATAAAAAACGAATTCATATGAAAGTAGGCGTGATTATGGGCTCTGTGAGCGATTACGAGGTGATGGCCGACGCCGTCGCCACGCTCGAACAATTCGGCGTCGATTTCGAAAAGCGCGTCGTAAGCGCCCACCGTACGCCCGATCTGTTGTGTGAGTATGCCAAGACGGCCAAGGCGCGCGGTATCGGCGTGATCATCGCCGGTGCGGGCGGCGCGGCGCACCTGCCCGGCATGGTGGCTTCGATGACGACGCTGCCGGTGGTGGGCGTTCCGGTCAAGTCGCGCGCCCTGAACGGGCTGGACTCGCTGTTGTCGATCGTGCAGATGCCCGCGGGCGTTCCCGTGGCCACCACGGCGATCAACGGTTCGAAGAATGCGGCGCTGATCGCCGTCTCGATTCTCGCTTTGCAGGATGCCGCCCTGGCGGCGAAACTCGATGCTTTCCGCGCCAAACAGACCGCGGATGTGCTGAAAGCCGAATTGTGATGAAGACCATCGGTATCATAGGAGGAGGCCAGCTGGGCCTGATGATCGCCGAGCAGGCGCGGGAACTGGGCGTGCGCACCGTGTGCCTCGATCCGGCGGCCGACGCCCCGGCATTCAGGGTTTGCGACGATCGTATCGTCGCGGCCTACGACGATGCCGCGGCGCTCGAGGAGCTGTGCCGCCGCAGCGACGCGGTGACCTACGAATTCGAAAACGTGCCGGGAGACATTCTGATTCCGCTGTGCGAAAAATACAACATCCCGCAGGGCTACAAACCCCTGTACGATTCGCAGGACCGCCTGCGCGAGAAGACCAACGCCCGTGCCCACGGGCTGCGCACGCCCGGCTTCGAGGCCGTGGACGACGAAGCGTCGCTGCGCGAAGCCGTGCGGCGGCTGGGGCTGCCCGCCGTGCTGAAAACCCGCACGCTGGGGTACGACGGTCACGGACAGCTGGTGCTGAAGACCGAGGCCGACATCGCCGGGGCGCTGCCCCTGCTTGCGGTTCCCTGCATCCTGGAGGAGTTCGTGCCGTTCGATTCCGAGGCCAGCATCGTGATGGTGTCCGACGGCGAGCGGGTCGTGAGTTTTCCCGTGGGGCGCAACGTCCACCGCGACGGGATTCTGGATTTGTGCATCGTACCTGCTGAAGTCGATTCCGGGGTGCTCGGGCGGATGAAGGCCCAGAGCGAGCGTTTCATGCGCGACTGCGGTTATCGGGGGATTCTGGCCATCGAGTATTTCATCAAAGGCGATGAAACCTACTTCAACGAGATGGCCCCGCGGCCCCACAATTCGGGACACTACACCATCGAGGGTGCGACCACGAACCAGTTCCGCGAGCTGGTGCGTTACCTCGTCGGGGAGCCCTTGCAGGAGCCGCGGCCGGTGGCGCCCACGGTGATGAAAAATATTCTGGGACAGGACCTCGAAGCCGCGGAGAAAATCGCCGCGGAGAACTTCCCGGGGGTCTACGTGCACCTTTACGGCAAGACGGAAAGCCGTCCCAAACGCAAGATGGGCCACATCACTTTCGTGGGAATGGATGCCGCACGGTTTGAGGCCGAATGGGCAGGCCGGTTTGTGAAATAACAGATTGTGTCGTCCTGCAGGCAAGTCGTCCTCTCCGAGGAGGGGATTTGGGGGAAGGTCAGGCTTGTATACACGGGCAAAGGCCGTAATGACGGCGTATGGAGCCGCTGAACGATGAATGAAATATAAACAGAAAAATGAATAATACGACCAATTACCGCATTTTCGTAGAAAAACTGCCCCGCTTCCGGGTCGAGGCCGAGAGCCTGCGCCGCGAGCTGAACACCAATCTGAACCTGTCGCTGGGCGAGGTGCGCCTGCTCTGCGTCTACGATCTTTTCGGCTTCAGCGAAGAACTGCTGGAAAAAAGAGCCGCTATACGGTTTTCGGCGAGGTGGTGACCGACTCCGTGACCGACACGTTCGATCTTGCGGGGCGCAGGTATATCGCCGTGGAGTACCTTCCCCCGGCCAGTTCGACCAGCGCGCCGCTTCGGCCGTGGATTGCGTGCGGCTGATCGACCCCGAGGCCGGGTGCGCATCCGCTCGTCGAAACTGCTCGTTTTCGACGACAAGGTGACTGACGGGGAGCTGGCGAAGATCCGGCATTACTACATCAACGCCGTCGAATCGCGTGAGAAGGACCTCTCGGTGCTCAGCGACATGGAGCAGGCCGAGGTGAAGCCCGTCGCCGTGCTCGAAGGGTTCCGGGAGATGGCGGATTCCGAATCGGACGCCCTATTGCCGGAAGATGGGCCTGGCGATGAACGCCGATGATCTGCGCGAGGTGGTGAAATACTTTCGCGCCGAGGGGCGCGATCCCTATGAAACGAACTGCGCATCCTCGATACCTATTGGAGCGACCATTGCCGCCATACGACCTTCACGACCGAGCTCGAGGGAATTACGGTCGAGGAGTCGTTCGCCAAGGCGAAGATCGAAGATTCGCTGGCCCTCTACCTGCGCATCCGGCGTGAGCTGGGCCGCGAACACAAGAGCATCTGCCTGATGGACATGGCCACGATCGGCGCGCGCTACCTCGCGGAAAGGCGCTGCTGGACGATATGGAGGTGAGCGACGAGAACAACGCCTGCTCGGTCTATGTCGATGTCGACGTGGACGGCCGGACCGAGAAGTGGCTTCTGCAATTCAAGAACGAAACCCACAACCATCCGACCGAGATCGAGCCGTTCGGCGGGGCTTCGACCTGTCTGGGCGGCGCTATCCGCGACCCGCTGTCGGGCCGCAGCTACGTCTACCAGGCGATGCGCGTGACGGGTGCCGGAAATATCTACCTGCCTGTTTCCGAGACCCTTTCCGGAAAGCTGCCCCAGAGCGTCATTTCGAAGAAGGCCGCGGCCGGTTATTCGAGCTACGGCAACCAGATCGGTCTGGCCACGACCCACGTGCGGGAGATTTACCACGACTACTACGTGGCCAAGCGCCTCGAGGTGGGTGCCGTGGTGGGGGCCGTGAAGGCCGCGAACGTGCGCCGCGAGCGTCCCGCCCCGGGCGACAGGATCATCATGTTCGGCGGCCGCACGGGCCGCGACGGCATCGGCGGGGCCACGGGTTCTTCGAAAGAGCACAACGCCAAGTCGCTCGAAACCTGCGGCAGCGAGGTGCAGAAGGGCAACGCTCCCGAGGAGCGCAAGCTCGAACGGCTGTTCCGCCGTCCGGAGGTGACGCGCCTCATCAAGAAATCGAACGACTTCGGCGCCGGCGGCGTCAGCGTCGCCATCGGCGAGCTGGCCGACGGGCTGGACATCTACCTCGACCGCGTGAAGACCAAGTACAGCGGCCTGAACTCCACGGAGCTGGCCATCAGCGAGTCGCAGGAGCGCATGGCGGTGGTCGTCGAGGCGAAGGACATGGAGGAGTTCATGGGATACTGCCGCGAGGAGAACATCGAGGCGGTGCACGTGGCCGACGTGACGGACACGGCCCGTATGCGGATGTTCAACGGCGACCGCAAGGTCGTGGACCTCACGCGCGAATTCATCGACAGCGCCGGCGCGAAGCATTATGCCGAGGCGCGGATCGGTGCGGTGGAGAACCGCGATCCCTTTGCCCGCGAAGTGGCGGGGGAGACCCTTGCCGATCGTTTTGCGAACAACCTTCGCGACAACAACGTCCTCTCGCAGCGGGGACTCGAGATGTTCGACTCGACGATCGGCCGCTCGACCGTACTGATGCCCTTCGGCGGCCGCACGCAGCGCAGCGAGACGCAGGTCTCGGTGCAGAAGCTCCCGACCGACGGCTATACCGACACGGCCAGCGTCATGGCCTTCGGCTACAACCCCTACGTGGCTTCGTGGAGCCCTACCACGGCGCGGCCTATGCCGTGGTGGAAGCTGCGGCGAAGGTCGTGGCGGCGGGCGCGCTACGAGAGGATGCGTTACTCGTATCAGGAGTATTTCGAGCGTATGACCCGGAATCCCGAATCGTGGGGCAAGCCTCTCGGGGCACTGCTCGGCGCGCTGAAGATGCAGGTCGAGCTGGGACTGCCGTCGATCGGCGGCAAGGATTCGATGTCGGGCACGTTCCAGCATATCAACGTACCGCCGATGCTGATGGCCTTCGGCATCACGACGGTCGATGCTCGAAGGTCATCTCGACCGACCTCAAAGGCGCCGGACACCGCATCTACCTCGTTCGCCATACTCCGCTGGAGAACCGCATGCCCGACACGGCGCAGCTGAAGGAGAACTTTGCGTTCGTCAGCTCGCAGGCCGAGGCCGGAAAGATCCTTTCGGCATGGTCCGTGGGATTCGGCGGCGTGGCCGAGGGCCTTGCGAAGATGGCTTTCGGCAACCGGATCGGCGCCGAGGTGACGACGGATGAAAGCAGGCTTTACGAATACGCCTACGGCTCGATTCTCGTCGAGTGCGAGGGCACGTTCGGAATATCCGCGCCCGAGCAGCTGGGCTTCACCGTCGCCGAGGAGGCGCTGACGGTCAACGGGGTACGAAGATGCCGCTTGAAGAGCTTTACGAGCCAATACGTGAAATTCACGACGGTTTACCCCGACAAGGGCGGAATTCGGCGGAGGTGATGACCTCGCGGCCGGCGCCGAAGAGTTTCACCTATCCGGGCGAGGCGGTGGAGACCCCGTTGGTCTACATTCCGGTGTTCCCCGGTACGAACTGCGACTACGACACGGCCAAGGCGTTCCGCAAGGCAGGGGCCGAGGTCCGGACGAGCGTCTTGTGCAACATCGCCGGCGACGACGTCCTGCGCTCGATCGCCGAAATGAAGGAGCATATCCGCCGGGCGCATATCTTCGTGCTCGGCGGCGGTTTCTCGGCGGGCGACGAACCCGACGGAAGCGCCAAGTTCATCGTCAACGTACTTAACAATAAGGATATTCGCGACGAAATCACGCTTGACCGACCGCGGCGGCCTGATCCTGGGCATCTGCAACGGTTTCCAGGCGCTGGTCAAGTCGGGTCTTCTGCCTTACGGCCGTCTGGGCATGGTCACCAAGGATTCGCCAACGCTGTTCCGCAACGACGTCAACCGTCATATTTCGCAGATCGTCTCCACGCGCGTCTCGACGACCGCTTCCCCGTGGCTCCGCGCTTCGAATTGGGTGAGGTGCATTCGATTGCCGTCAGCCACGGCGAGGGCAAGTTCGTGGTGAGCGAGGCGCTCGCCCGCGAGTTGTTCGCCAACGGACAGGTGGCCTTCCAGTACGCCGATGCCGCAGGAAATCCCACGGCCGAGGCTCCCTACAACCCCAACGGCTCGTCGTACGCCATCGAGGGCATCGTCTCGCGCAACGGACAGATTCTGGGCAAGATGGGCCACACGGAGCGTTACGAAACCGAATCTGTTCAAGAACATCGCCGGCGAGAAGGAACAGTCGCTGTTCGGCAACGCCGTCGAGTATTTCCGCAAATCGAAATAGTGTAAACCGAAACCATATGCCTATGAAGACCTCTTTTTATCGTTTTGCGGCGCTCCTGCTTTTTGCGGCGGCGCTGACCGCAGGATGCGGCGAGCGGACGGACGACATGCGTCTGCTCTATTGGAATATTCAGAACGGCATGTGGTCGGACCAGAGCAACGGCTACGACAATTTCGTGGCGTGGGTCAAAGGCTACGATCCCGACGTATGCGTGTGGTGCGAGGCCCAGTCGATCTATAAGTCGGGTACGGCGGAGAGGATGGATTCCGTCGATCGCTACCTGACGGCGAACTGGGGCGAACTGGCGGCCCGTTATGGTCATAAATACTGGTATGTGGGCGGCCACCGCGACAATTTCCCGCAGGTCGTTACGTCGAAGTATCCGATCGAGAACGTGCGGCGGATCGTCGGCCAAGCTCCCGACAGCATCGTTTCGCACGGCGCGGGCTGGGCCCGGATCGTGAAGAACGGCAGGCCGGTCAATATCGTGACGCTCCATACGTGGCCGCAGGCGTATGCCTTTCAGGCCGTGGACCGCGACGCCAGCAGGGCCGAACACGGCGGTGACCGTTACCGGCGCATGGAGATCGAGTATATCTGCTCGCATACGATCGCTACGCAGTCCGACGCCGGACAGCAGTTGTGGATGATGATGGGCGACTTCAATTCGCGCTCGCGCCTCGACAACCGGGTTTACAACTATCCCGACGACGACACGCGCCTGCTGGTGCATGATTATATCGCGGAGCATACGCCCTATGTCGACGTGATCGCGGAGAAGCACCCCGGCGAATTCCACACCACGACCCACGGGCAGAGCCGCATCGACTTCGTCTACTGCACGCAGCCGCTCTGCGAACGGATCACCCGTGCCGAGGTGATTGCGGACGACTTCACCGAGCCGGTGCGCGATCCGGGCAAGTTGTCGAACTTCTACCACCCCTCGGACCACCGTCCGATTCTGGTGGACTTTGATATGAAATAGAACGAATCAACAAATAAACTTAAAAAACACAAACATCATGAAACAGCTCGAAATGCTCTACGAGGGCAAGGCAAAACAGGTTTTCCGCACCGACGATCCCGAAAAGATCATCATTCACTACAAGGATGCGGCGACGGCTTTCAACAACATCAAGAAGGCTACGATCGAGAACAAGGGCGTGCTGAACAACGCCATCTCGACCCTGATTTTCAAAGAGCTTCAGAAGGCGGGCATCAAGACGCACTACATCGAGACGATCAACGACCGCGACCAGATCTGCCGCAAGGTGACGATCATTCCGCTGGAGGTGATCGTGCGCAACATCATCGCAGGCTCGATGGCCCAGCGTTTGGGCATCGAGGAGGGCACGCAGCCGTCGAACACCATTTACGACATCTGCTACAAGAAGGACGAACTGGGCGACCCGCTGATCAACGACCACCACGCCGTAGCGCTGGGCGCCGTGACCTACGACGAGCTGGATCTGATTTACGCCATGACTTCGCGCATCAACGAAGTGCTGCGGAACATGTTCGCCAAAATGAACATCAACCTCGTGGACTTCAAGATCGAGTTCGGCCGCACGTCGGACGGCGAGATCGTCCTCGCCGACGAGGTGTCGCCCGACACCTGCCGTCTGTGGGACATGTCCACCAACGAGAAACTCGATAAGGACCGTTTCCGCCGCGATCTGGGCAAGGTGCGCGAGGCTTACGAGGAGATTCTTGCCCGTCTGCAGAAAATCGTGGAGTAATGGCGATGCGGCAGATTAGCGACCGGGAGTTGCATGAGGAGTGCGGTGTGTTCGGCGTCTTCGGGGTGCCCGACGCTGCATCGCTGAGCTATTACGGCCTGCATGCGCTGCAGCACCGCGGACAGGAGGGCGCGGGTATCGTGGCCGTCGACGAAGGGGGAATTTTCCGCCGCATCAAGGGCAGCGGACTGGTGACCGAGGTGTTCGACGAGGCGAAACTGGCGACGCTCAAGGGAAATACGGCCATCGGCCATGTGCGCTATACGACCGCCGGAGGCGGCGGCATCGAGAATGTGCAGCCGTTTCTGTTCCGTCACAACACGGGCGATTTCGCGCTGGCCCACAACGGCAACATCGTCAATTCGGCCCTGTTGCGCGAGTATCTGGAGAACAAGGGCAGCCTGTTCCAGTCCACGTCGGACAGCGAGATTCTGGCCCACCTGATCAAGAAGGAGACCCGCTACCACGACCGGCCGCGCATCTTTTCGATCATCGATGCGCTGAACATGCTGGAGGGGGCGTTCGCGTTCCTGATCATGACCGCCAACCGCATTTACGCCTGCCGGGACAAATACGGCCTGCGTCCGCTGGCCATCGGCCGGCTGGGCGACGGCTATGTCGTGTCGAGCGAAACCTGCGCGTTCGACGTGCTGGGTGCCGAATTCGTGCGCGACGTCGAGCCGGGCGAGATCGTGACGATCGACAGGCAGGGTATCCGCAGCCGCGACTACTCGATGTACAAGCGCTGCGAGATGTGCTCGATGGAGTATATCTACTTCGCCCGTCCGGACAGCGACATCGACGGCTGCAACGTCCACGCCTACCGCAAGGAGTCGGGGCGTCTGCTCTTCAAGGAGTCGCCGGCCGATGCGGATATCGTGGTCGGTGTTCCCGATTCGAGCCTCAGCGCGGCGATGGGCTACGCCGAAGCGAGCGGCCTGCCGTACGAAATGGGACTCATCAAGAACAAGTATATCGGCCGTACGTTTATCCAGCCCCTCGCAGGAGCTGCGCGAGAAGGGTGTGCGGATGAAGCTTTCGGCCGTGCGCAGCATCGTCAAGGGCAAGCGCGTCGTGCTGGTGGACGACTCGATCGTGCGCGGCACCACTTCGCGCCGCATCGTCACGATGCTCAAGGAGGCCGGGGCGACGGAGGTGCATGTGCGCATCGCCAGTCCGCAGATGACACATCCGTGTTTTTACGGCGTGGACACTTCGACGCGCGACGAGCTGATTTCGGCCCGCAAGGACCTCGAAGGCGTACGCGAGGAGATTTGCGCCGATTCGCTGGCGTTCCTGACGCCCGGCGCTGCTCAAGGCCGGCAACCGCAAGGAGCTTTGCATGGCCTGCTTCACGGGCGAGTATCCCACGGCGCTGTACCAGTCGGTCGATGAGGCGAACAAAGATGTAAAATGTTAAGTAAACCATTCAAGTAGACTATAATGGCACAGAGTTATGAGAAGGCCGGCGTAAACCTCGAAGCCGGATACGAAGTGGTGCGGCGCATCAAGAAGCACGTCGCGTCGACCTCGCGTTTGGGCGTGATGGGCAATATCGGCGCCTTCGGCGGCATGTTCGACCTTTCGGCGCTGAACGTGAAGGAGCCGGTGCTGGTGAGCGGCACCGACGGCGTGGGCACCAAGCTCAAGCTGGCGTTCGAGATGGACAAGCACGACACGATCGGCGTCGATGCCGTGGCCATGTGCGTGAACGACGTGCTGGCGCAGGGCGCGGAACCGCTGGTGTTCCTCGATTACGTGGCCGTAGGCCACAACGAGCCGAAGAAGATCGAAGCCATCGTCAGCGGTGTGGCCGAGGGCTGCCGTCAGGCCGGCTGCGCGCTGGTGGGCGGCGAGACGGCCGAGATGCCGGGCATGTATGCGCAGGGTGAGTACGACATCGCGGGCTTTACGGTCGGCGTGGTCGAGAAGTCGAAACTGATCGACGGCTCGAAGGTCAAGGCGGGCGACGTGCTGGTCGGCATCGCGTCGAGCGGCGTGCACTCCAACGGTTTCAGCCTTGTGCGCAAGATCGTCGCCGACAACTGCTTCGACCTGCACGAGGTATATCCCGAACTGTCGAACAAACTGCTGGGCGAGGTGCTGCTGACTCCGACCAAAATCTATGTCAGGCAGGTGTTGGAGGTGATCCGCAACTGCGACGTACACGGCATCAGCCACATCACGGGCGGCGGATTCGACGAGAATATTCCCCGCATCCTGCACGACGGGCAGGGACTCGAAATCGAAGAGGGCGCATGGGAGATTCTGCCCGTGTTCCGCTTCCTCGAAAAGTACGGCAAGGTGGCGCACCGCGAGATGTTCAACATCTTCAACATGGGTATCGGCATGGTCATCGCCCTCGATGCGTCGGAGGCGGACAAGGCCATCGGCATCCTGACCGCGCAGGGCGAAAAGGCCTCGGTGATAGGACGTGTAACCGACGCCGAAGGTGTCGTAATCCGCTAAGGTCGTGCGACGCCTCGCAGTCTTCGCCAGCGGCAGCGGCACCAATTTCGAAGCCATCGTCTCGGCCTGCGAGCAGGGCGTGACCGGGGGCGAGGTGGTGCTCATGGTTTGCGACAAACCCGGAGCGCGGGTTGTCGAACGCGCCGCCGCGCACGGTGTCGAAACGTTTGTCTTCGCGCCGAAGGAGTACGCTTCGAAGGCCGATTACGAACGTGAAATCGTGCGGCTGCTTTCGATGCCGCGGGCGTGGAACTGGTTTGTCTGGCGGGGTATATGCGCATCGTCGGCGACGTGTTGCTGGAGGCTTACGGAGGACGGATCGTCAATATCCATCCCTCGCTGCTGCCGGCGTTCCGCGGAGCGCATGCCATCGAACAGGCGATGGAATACGGCGTCAAGGTGTTCGGGGTGACGATCCACTATGTCGATGCGTCGCTCGACGGCGGACGGATCATCGCCCAGCGGGCCTTCGAGTACGACGGTGACGACATCGAAGAGCTGGAAGCCCGGATTCATGCGGTGGAATATCCGCTTTACGTAGAAACGATAAAAAAACTGCTCGATCCATGAGTGTCGCATTCAATACGCTCGAATCGCTCGTCGACCGGCAGGCCGTCGCCTTTATCGGCTCGGTCGATGCCGAGGGTTTCCCCAATATGAAGGCCATGCTCGCACCGCGCGTACGGGAGGGGCTGAAGGTCTTCTACTTTACGACCAACACCTCGTCGATGCGGGCGGCGCAATACCGCCGCAATCCCAAGGCGGCCGTCTATTTCTGCGACGGGGCTTCTTTCGAAGGGCTGATGCTCCGCGGGACGATGGAGGTACTGGAGGACGCCGCCAGCCGGCGGCTGATCTGGCGCGAGGGCGATACGGAGTATTATCCTCAGGGCGTGGACGATCCGGACTACAGCGTACTGCGGTTTACGGCCGTGGAAGGCAGGTATTACAGTAATTTTCATTCGGAAAATATCGAAATAAAATAGTAACAGATGAGAGCATTGATAAGTGTCAGCGACAAAACGGGTGTCGTTGATTTCGCCAAGGGCCTGCGTGCCTTGGGCTGGGAGGTGATCGCCACGGGCGGCACGATGAAACTGCTGGCCGACAGCGGTGTCGAGGTTATCAACATCAGCGACGTGACGGGATTTCCCGAAATCTGCGACGGCCGCGTCAAGACCCTGCACCCCAACGTGCACGGCGGCCTGCTGGCCCGCCGCGACGATCCCGAACACCTGAAGGCGCTGAAGGAGAACAATATCGAGTTTATCGACATGGTCTGCGTGAACCTCTATCCGTTCCGGGAGACGATCTCGAAGCCCGGCGTGAAGATGGAGGACGCCATCGAGAATATCGACATTGGCGGTCCCTCGATGCTGCGTTCTGCGGCCAAGAACTGGGCCGACGTGACGGTGGTCTGCGATCCTGCGGACTATGCGCAGATTCTCGGCGAAATCCGCGCCGGCGGCAACACCGAGAAGGCCACGCGCCTGAAGCTCTCGGCCAAGGCCTATACCCATACCGCCGAGTACGATTCGATGATCGCGACCTACATGCGTGCGCAGGCCGGGCTGAACGAGAAGCTGTTCCTCGAATTCGACCTCGTGCAGTCGCTGCGTTACGGCGAGAACCCCCACCAGTCGGCCAGGTTCTACCGCGAGGAGAGGGAGGTGCCCTACTCGCTGGCGTTCGCCAAACAGCTCAACGGCAAGGAGTTGTCGTACAACAATATCCAGGACGCCAACGCCGCGCTGTGCATCGTGCGCGAGTTCGACAAGCCGTTCTGCGTGGGCCTGAAGCATATGAATCCCTGCGGCGCGGCGGTAGGAAAGGATGTCGTGGAAGCGTGGACCAAGGCTTATGAAGCCGACAAGGTGTCGATTTTCGGCGGTATTGTGGCGACGAACCGCACCGTTACGAGGGAGGCGGCCGAGCTGATGAAGCCGATTTTCCTCGAAATCATCATGGCTCCCAAATTCGACGAGGGCGCGCTCGAAGTGCTTTGCACGAAGAAAAACCTGCGATTGCTTGAGGTCGATATGGAGCAGGGCGCCGTCGGACAGAAGCAGTACGTGAGCGTGAACGGCGGTCTGTTGGTGCAGGACCTCGACGTGGAGACGAAGAGCGTGACGGCCGATATGTGCGTGACGGCGGCGAAGCCCGCAGCGGAGCAGATGGACGACATGAACTTCGGCTGGCATATCGTCAAGCATGTGAAGTCGAACGCCATCGTGGTCGTGAAGGACGGTCGGACGCTGGGCGTCGGCGCAGGCCAGATGAACCGTATCGGTTCGGCCGAGATCGCCCTCAAGCAGGCGCATGCCGCGGGCGTTACCGAAGGGCTGGTGCTGGCTTCGGACGGCTTCTTCCCCTTCGACGACTGCGTGACGCTGGCCGCCGAATACGGCGTGACGGCGATCGTGCAGCCGGGCGGCTCGGTGCGCGACGAAGATTCGGTCAAGAAGGCCGACGAGAAGGGCATCGCCATGGTATTTACGGGCGAAAGGCATTTCAAGCACTAGCAGAGCTTTAGTGCTTGACCATGCGGCTAAACTATATTGATAATCCTCCTAAATCCCCCTTTGATAAGGGGGACTTTGGATAAAGATTGTCAGATTTGTCGCTTGATTCATCTGTGAAAAACTGGATGTTTTTTGAAATTTCTTTGAAAGAACGGATAAAATAAACGAATATGAAAGTTCTGGTAATAGGCGGCGGCGGCCGTGAACATGCGATCGTAGACGCCCTCGCACGCTCGGCGCAGGTGGAGAAAATCTGGTGCGCCCCCGGCAATGCGGGCATTGCGGCGCAGGCCGAGTGCGTGGCGATCAAGGAGACCGAGGTGGAGAGACTGCGCGACTTCGCAGCGGCCAACGAAATCGGCCTTACGGTCGTGGGGCCGGAGGTGGCGCTGGCGGCGGGAGTCGTCGATGCGTTCAAGGCCGCCGGGCTGCGGATCTTCGGCCCGACGAAAGCCGCCGCACGGATCGAATCGAGCAAGGAGTTCGCCAAGGATCTGATGGCCAAATACGCTATTCCGACGGCGGGGTACCGCGCTTTCACGGAGTATGCCGAAGCGTTGGATTACGTGGCTTCGCGTCCGCTTCCGGCGGTGTTGAAGTACGACGGGCTGGCGGCCGGCAAGGGCGTAGTGATCGCCGAGACGCAGGAGGAGGCCGACGCCGCACTGAAAGACATGCTGCTCGACGACAAGTTCGGCGAAGGCAAGGTCGTGGTCGAGGACTTTCTCACGGGACCCGAATTTTCGTTCATGTGTTTCGTGTCGGGCCGCAAGGTGTGGCCGATGGCGCTGGCGCAGGACCACAAGCGCGCCTTCGACGGCGACAAGGGTCCCAACACGGGCGGTATGGGGGCCTATTCCCCGCTGCCGTTCGTTACGGCGGAGGATGAGCGGTATGCGCTCGAAAAGATCCTGCAGCCGACGGCCGACGCGATGGTCGCCGAAGGGTGTCCGTTCGAAGGGGTGCTGTACGGCGGGCTGATGAAGACCCGCAGGGGATCAAGGTGATCGAGTTCAACGCTCGTTTCGGCGATCCCGAAACCGAGGTCGTGCTGCCGCGCCTGAAGAGCGATATCGTCGATATCTTCTGCGCTGTGGCCGATGGAGCGGATACGCGGCTCGAATGGCATGATTTCGCGACGCTGGGCGTCGTACTGGCGTCGAAGGGCTATCCCGGCTCCTATGAGAAGGGACACGAGATCAAGGGACTCGACCGGGTCGGAAGCGCGGTGTACCATATGGGTACGAAGTCCGACGGCGGCCGTATTCTCCGGACGGCGGGCGGCCGTGTGCTGTTCGTCGTAGGCAAGGGGGCGACGCTGGTCGTGAAGCCCGTGCGAATGCGTTGAAGGACGGGCACAGATCGGGATGCGACAATCTTTTTACAGGACCGATATCGACACTGGCATTTGAATAATAGTTGGCGGCGGCCAACCTGCGAAAGCAACTTTCTGAAAGGAAACTTAAGGTCGAAAACGGCCGAGGCGGCGACGTTCGGCGAAAAGTACGCCGGTGCCCATCTGGTCGTGATTCTGTGGGCGGCATCCTGTCGGCGACGACGGTAAGGCGGCGCCGGCCGAGGGACCGCAACACGACGATCCGCAAGCCGGAGAAGATTTCGGAAAGCAGCTGCTCGGCATTATCGCCTGAATCTGAATGCCGACGCGCAGGTGACGGTACTTGCGCAGCTGCCCCGCCGAAACAAAATATCGACGAGGACAAGCTCACGAGGCCACC
>VOFJ01001505.1_pt1 | contig 95257 bp, 103 predicted proteins | sample 5384081 | NCBI WGS metagenome assembly VOFJ01 (sample SAMN12384729, study PRJNA508395) | human gut metagenome | isolation source: healthy gut I | host: Homo sapiens | reverse complement strand
AATGGCGGCCGAACGTCCACGGCGGCCGTGAGAACCTCGAGGCCGTTGACTTCCTGCGGCTGCTCAACGAGTACATCCTGACCGATCATCCGGACGTTATGATGATCGCCGAGGAGTCCACCGCATGGCCGATGGTGACCAAGCCGGGCTACGACGGCGGTCTGGGCTTCAACTTCAAGTGGAACATGGGCTGGATGAACGATATGCTGTGCTACTGCTCGGCGGACCCGTTCTTCCGCAAGGACATGCACGACAAGATCACCTTCTCGTTCATGTACGCCTTTTCCGAAAAACTACATTCTGCCGCTCTCGCACGATGAGGGTCGTGCACGGCAAGTGCTCGCTCATCAGCAAGATGCCGCCTCCGTATGAGAATCAGTTCGGCGGTCTGCGCGCGCTATACGGCTACATGGCCGCACACCCGGGCAAGAAGATGCTGTTCATGGGCGGCGAGTTTGCACAATTCTCCGAATGGGCGTACCAGCGCGGACTGGACTGGATGCTGCTGGATTATCCGGCGCACCGCCAGATGCAGGCGTACGTCAAGGCGCTCAATCACTTCTACCTTGCTACTCCGCAGCTGTGGGAGCAGGATACCGACTGGCGCGGCTTTGAGTGGATCAGCCATGAGGACAACCGCAACAACATCATCGCCTTCCGCCGTGTGGCGAAGGACGGCTCGGATATCGTGGTCGTTGTCAACTTCTCTCCGGAGGAGCAGCAGGAATACCGCATCGGCGTTCCGATCACCGGCACTTATGAAGAGATATTCACCTCGGACAAGACCGAGTTCGGCGGCAGCGGCATGGCAAACGGCAAGCTCAAGACCGAAAACAAGCCCATGCACGGTCAGGACCAGTCCATTGTTCTGAAGATTCCGCGCTTCGGCGTGCTGTTCTTCAAGGGCAAGGCAAGAGCCAAGCGCCGCACCAAGGCAGAGATCGAGGCCGCAAAAGCCGCGGCTGCCAAGAAACCGGTAAAGCGCACCCGCTCGACCAAGGCAGTTGCGAAATCCGGCACCAAGGCCGTTGCCCGCACAACCGAGAAGGCCGTAGCCAAGACCGGCTCCAAATCCGTTGCAAAGACCACTGAAAAGGCGGTGGCACGCACCGGAACCAAGGCAGTTGCGAAAACCACCGAAAAGGCGGTGGCACGCACCGGAACCAAGGCAGTTGCGAAAACCACCGAAAAAGCGGTTTCCGTACCGACAGACAAGGCAGTAACCGCAACCGGCGGTTCTAAATAACAGGTGAAAACCTGCAGAAAGAGATACACAGAGGGGATACGCCAGACGGCGTATAGATCGCAGCGATGCAAACTGTGAAAAAGGAGAATTTACATGTATCGGAAAAAAGAATGCGTAGCCATGCTGCTCGCAGGCGGCCGCGGCAGCCGTTTGTATGTGCTGACCAAAAAGGTCGCTAAGCCTGCCGTACCGTTCGGCGGTAAGTACCGTATTATCGACTTCCCGCTTTCCAACTGCGTCAACTCCGGCATTGATACTGTCGGCGTGCTGACCCAGTACGAGCCGCATGTGCTCAACGCTTACATCGGTTCCGGCCAGACGTGGGACCTCGACCGCCTGCGCGGCGGCGTCTATGTTCTGCCGCCGTACGAGAGCAAAAAGACCGAGTGGTACAAGGGCACCGCAAACGCCATCTACCAGAACATTCAGTTCCTGGAGGATTACGATCCCGAGTACGTCCTCATTCTTTCGGGCGACCACATCTACAAGATGGACTACAACAAGATGCTCCAGCAGCACAAGGAGACCGGCGCTGACGCGACCATCGCGGTGCTGGACGTTCCGCTTTCCGAGGCTTCCCGTTTCGGCATCATGAACTGCAAGCCGGACGGCACCATCTACGAATTCGAGGAGAAGCCGAAGGAGCCGAAATCCACGCTGGCTTCCATGGGCATCTACATTTTCACCTGGAAAAAGCTGAAGGAATACCTCATCAATGACGAGGCCAACGAGCAGTCCTCCAACGACTTCGGCAAGGACATCATTCCGGCGATGCTGAATAACGGTGAAAAGCTGGTTTCCTACCGCTTCAAGGGCTACTGGAAGGACGTAGGCACCATCGAGAGCCTGTGGGAAGCAAACATGGATCTGCTCTCTCCGAACTCCGGCCTGCAGCTTTCCGATGACAGCTGGAAGATCTACGGCCGCACCACCGGTTCGCCTCCGCATTTCACCTCCAAGCAGGCTAAGGTTACCCATACCCTGCTCTCCGAGGGCTGTGAGATCTACGGCGACGTTTCCGAGTCCGTCCTGTTCTCGGATGTTAAGATCGGCAAGGGTGCCAAGGTGGAATATTCCATCCTGATGCCGGGTGCTGTGGTTGAGGAAGGCGCGACCGTGCGCTACTCCATCGTAGCCGAAAAGGCCGTTATCGCCAAGGGCGCGGAAGTCGGCGGCAGCCCGTCCGACAGCGACGCAGACAACTGGGGCGTTGCGGTAGTAGCCGAAGGCGTTCGCATCGGCAGCGGCGCAAAGCTGGCCGCTAAGGAAATGGCAGACGAGGATCTGCCGGACGTAAAGTAAGGGGGCGGCACAAACATGAACAGCGTTTTAGGCATGATCATTGCATTTGATACCGACAACGATCTCCGCGAGATCACCGAGCACCGCACGGTCGGTGCGGTACAGTGGGGCGGCCGGTATCGCATTATCGATTTTATGCTTTCCAATATGGTAAACAGCGGCATTTACCGCGTGGGTGTACTGATGAAGGACAAGTATCAGTCCCTGATCGACCACATCGGCAATGCCAAGGACTGGGATCTTTCCCGCAAGAACAGCGGCGTAACCTTGCTGCCGCCGTACTCCTACTCCAAGAAGGCGTCTCCGCTGGTAACCGGCGAGTACCGCGGCAAGATTGACGCACTGGCCGGTGCGGTTGACTTCCTGCAGAAGAACCGTGCAGACTATGTAGTCGTAGCGGACGGCGACATTGTTGCCAATGTACCGCTCGACGACGTGATCGACCGCCATATTAAGTCCGGCGCAGACCTGACCATGGTATGCACCAAGAAGCAGAAGAATTCCCCGTTCACCACCTATGTGGAGCTGAACCGCAAGAAGGAAGCCGTTGACATCCGCGTTGGAGACTGCAACGAAGGCAAGTGCAAGCATGCGGCACTCGGCATTTACGTCATGAGCCGCCAGTACCTTATCCACATGCTGTCCGACTGCGTAACCCATAACTGCATCCACTTTGAGCGCGAGTTCCTCACCCGTGCCCTGATGGACGGCACGGTAGCCGGCTACCTGTTCAACGAGTACGCCGTCAAGATCGAGGACACCTTCGACTACTACCGCTCCAACATGGACATGCTCGACAAGGATGTCCGCAACGAGGTATTCAAGCGCACCCGTCCGATCCTGACCCGCATCAAGGACGAGGCTCCGACCTATTACGGCGATGAAGCCGACGTAGAGGACTGCCTCATCGCCGACGGCTGCCGCATCGAGGGCAAGGTAAAGAACTCCGTCCTGTTCCGCGACGTTGTGATTGAAAAGGGCGCCGAGGTCAATAACTGCATCATCATGGAAGGCGGGCGCATTATGACCGAGGCTTCGCTCCGTCATGTCATCACCGACCGCAATGTTATTATCCGTGATGGCCGCACGATGATGGGACACGAAAATTATCCGATCACCATCGCAAAAAACGCAACCGTTTGATCCTTTTCTGTTAAATCCGCATAAACTTCTGTTTAGAAGTTGCTATCACAGCAAAAACGCATTTTCCGCAGCGCAAATGTTCGTGAAATATTGCTATATTACATTCAGACAGAAACGAGTATAATAAAATTACAACGGGTGCGGAAACGGTCAGCGCTGTTTCCGCACTCTCTGTTGGGGAGGCTCGGCTTTATGAAAATCATGTATGTTACCAGCGAATGCGCTCCGTTCATCAAAACCGGCGGATTGGGCGATGTAGCAGGTTCGCTCCCGCAGGCACTCGCTGCCAAGGGACATGACGTGCGTGTATTCTGCCCGCTGTATTCTGCGATCGACCAGAGTATGCGCGAAAAGTTCTATTACATCAAAAACGCTTACGTCCGTCTGGGCTGGCGCAACCAGTACTGCGGTATCTTCCGCTATGAGGCAGACGGCGTTACCTATTATTTCATCGATAATGAGTATTACTTCGCACGCGGCCAGATCTACGGCGAGTACGACGACGCAGAGCGCTTCGCGTACTACTCCAAGGCGGTACTCGAGGTACTGCCCGATCTGGAGTGGAAGCCGGATGTGATCAACTGCAACGACTGGCAGACCGCCCTCGTTCCGGTTTACTACAACCTGATGTTCGCTTCCCGTCCGTTCTACGAGAACATCAAGACCGTGTTCACTATCCACAACATCCAGTACCAGGGCCGCTACGGTCGTGAGATTCTGGAGTATGTGCTCGGCATTGACGATGCACACTTCCGCTCCGGCTTTATGGCAATGGACGGCGACGTCAACCTGATGAAGGCTGCTATCGTAGCTTCCACGGCTGTCACCACGGTTTCACCGACCTATGCCAACGAAATTCAGACCGAATACTACGGCTACCGTCTGGATTCCGTGCTACGCATGAACAGCTACAAGCTGCACGGCATCCTGAACGGCATCAATATGGATGCGTTCAATCCGGAAACTGACAGCAAGATCTTCAAGAACTACGGCCCAAACAACCCGCAGGATAAGCTGGTCAACAAGACCGAGCTTTTGAAGCTCTGCGGCCTTGAGGGCGATGCAAACACGCCTGTTATCGGCATCGTTACCCGCTTTGTTGACCAGAAGGGACTCGACCTTGTGGAAGCAGTCCTGCCGGATATTCTGGCGGATGATGTTCGCCTGATCGTGCTCGGCACCGGTGACTACCGCTATGAGCAGATGTTCATCGAGGCAAAGCGCCGCTGGCCGGATAAGGTTTCCGCGTCCATCATGTTCTCCGGCGATCTGGCAAACCGCATTTACGCAGGCGCCGATATGTTCCTGATGCCGTCCAAGTTTGAGCCGTGCGGCCTGGCACAGATGATCGCACTGCGCTACGGCACCATTCCGATCGTCCGCGAGACCGGCGGCCTCAAGGACACCGTTCACGCCTTTGTCGATTATGCCGGCACGGGCAACGGCTTCACCTTTGCAAGCTACAACGCGCACGACATGCTGCACGTTATCCGCGAGGCCTGCGGCGTATTCCGCTTTAACAAGCCTGCGTGGAGCAAGCTGATTATGCAGGGTATGCAGAGCGACTTCAGCTGGGGCAGCTCTGCCGATAAATATATCGAGGTTTACAAGACCGCGATGGGTCAGTAACCGACCTGTCAGCCCGACCCGTCACCCGATTTGAGGGAATACGGTGACGGTAACCGGTGATTCCGTAATTTTCATCCCATTGAAATCTACGGCATCCTTAGAGGTGCTGACGAGTGATACGGCAAGAGTGATTTGCGAGTAAAGTTTGCGATTTGGCTAGGCGCGGTTCCGCAGCAATACTTTGTGTATTGCAAGGGATCGCAACGACGCCAAAGCGCAAAATTTCCGCAAAGCACCGCAGACGTATCGCTCGGCAGTGCCTCCAAACAACTATGTGAGGAGATAAGAAAGACCATGCCAAAGACCCAGTACACAAAGACCGCTTTGAAAGAAGCCATTGCAGGTAAACTGCAGCGACATTTTGCCTGCGAGGTAGAGGACGCTACCAAGGATCAGGTATACGAGGCTTGTGCCCTCGTAGTGCGCGATGCACTGACCGAGCACATGATCGAAACCCAGAATGAGGTAGAGCGCGACGGAGAGCGTCAGGTGCATTACCTGTGCATGGAATTTCTTGTCGGCCGCAGCCTGCGCAACAACGCCTACAACCTCGGTATGCTGGACGCTCTGACCGCAGCCCTGAAGGACATGGGCTTCGAGATGGCGGACATCTTCGAGGAGGAAGCTGATCCCGGTCTGGGCAACGGCGGTCTTGGTCGTCTGGCTGGCCTGCTACATGGACGGCATGGCGACCGACGGCGTACGCGGCACCGGCTACTCCATCCGCTACGAGCACGGCATTTTCAAGCAGAAGATCGTAGAAGGCCAGCAGGTCGAGCTGCCGGATTCCTGGCTGTCTACCGGCGAGGTTTGGCAGATTCCGGCAATGGATGAGACCCGCGAGGTCAAGATCGGCGGCACGGTTGACACCTACTTCGACGATAACGGCAAGCTGGTCGTCAACTACCACGATTACACGCCGGTTCTGGCAGTTCCGTATGATATGCCGATCTCCGGCTACGGCACCAACAACATCGCGCGTCTGCGCCTGTGGAAGGCACAGAGCCCGATCGCACTGGACATGAAGCTGTTCTCCTCCGGTGAGTATCTGAAGGCACTGGAGAAGCACGCACTGGCAGAGACCATCTCCATGGTCCTCTATCCGGAGGATAACCACCGCGAGGGTCAGTCCCTGCGTCTCAAGCAGCAGTATTTCCTGGTTTCCGCAACCCTGCAGGACATCTGTGCAAAGCACAAGGCCAAGTACGGCACACTCGCAAACTTCGCGCACAAGCACGTCTTGCATATCAACGATACGCACCCGACCCTGGTTATTCCGGAGCTGATGCGCATCCTGATGGACGAGAATGACATGAGCTGGGAGCAGGCCTGGAACATCACCAGCCAGTCTGTTGCTTACACCAACCACACCGTTATGCCTGAGGCCCTCGAGTGCTGGCCGGTATCGCTCGTTCAGGAGCTGATGCCGCGTGTTATGCAGATCATCTACGAAATCAACGAGCGCTTCTGCAAGGAGCTGTGGAACTACTTCCCGAACGACTTCCAGAAGATCTCCAAGCTGGCTATCGTTGCCGACGATACCGTCCGCATGGCGCATCTGGCTATCGCAGGCTCGTTCTCCATCAACGGCGTATCCGCGCTGCACTCCGAGATCCTCAAGGAGCGCGTATTCACCGATTTCTACAAGATCTACTCCTCCAAGTTCTGCAACGTCACCAACGGCATTGCACACCGCCGCTGGCTGTGTGAGGCCAACCCGGAGCTGGCTGAGCTGATCGAGAGCAAGATCGGCACCGGCTACCGCACCCATCCGTCCGAGCTGCAGGTTCTGAACAACTATGCGGACGACAAGGAGCTGCTCGACAAGCTGGGCGAGATCAAGCGCCACAACAAGCAGCGTCTGGCAGATTATATCAAGGCGCACAACGGCATCGAAGTCAACATGGACTCCATCTTTGACGTACAGGTTAAGCGTCTGCACGAGTACAAGCGCCAGATGCTGAACATTCTGCACATCATCAGCCTGTACCACAAGCTGAAGGACAATCCGGATATGGATTTCGTTCCGCGCACCTTTATCTTCGGCTCCAAGGCCGCACCGGGCTACGCAGTAGCGAAAAAGACCATCCAGCTGATCAACTCCATCTCCAAGATGATCGACAACGATCCGGCAGTACGCGACAAGCTGAAGGTCGTATTCCTCGAGGACTACAAGGTATCTCTGGCTGAGATTATCATGCCGGCCGCCGAGGTTTCCGAGCAGATCTCCCATCGCCGGCAAGGAAGCATCCGGTACCGGCAACATGAAGTTCATGATGAACGGTGCTCTGACCATCGGCACGATGGACGGCGCAAACGTCGAGATCTGCGAGGCAGTCGGCAAGGAGAACATCTTCATCTTCGGTATGGAGACGCCCGAGGCTGAGGCACTGGCCGCTTCCGGCAGCTATGAGCCGATGGTCATCTACCAGAACGATCCGGTGATCCGCCGCGTGCTCGATCAGATGATCCACGGCTTCGGTGACGGCGTGGACTACACCGATATTGCCAACCTGCTGCTGCACGGCGGCAACGGCGGCCCGGCTGACCGCTATATGAGCCTCAAGGACTTCGCATCCTACGCAGCCGCTCAGGAGCGCGTAAGCGAAGTTTACCGCAATCAGGATCAGTGGAACCGCATGGCGCTGATCAACATTGCAAACTCCGGCCGCTTCGCAGCGGACCGCTCGATTGCTGAGTATGCACAGAATATCTGGCGCGTAAAAACGAATTTCGCATTCTAAGGCTTCGCCTTCGATAGAAAGGACGCAACCGTCCTTTCTATCGAGAAACGCCCTTGCCAGGCAAGCCTGTAAGGGCTATTGCAGAGAAATCCCCCGAAAACTTCCCGGTTTTCGGGGGATTTCTCTGTTTGTTAAAAAAGTCAGGCACATGTCCTGACTTTTTTGTCGCGCTACGCGCTCCATTTTATATGCGAACATAGTTCGCAATCTTCCCATTTTCCATTCTCTTCACTCTCCACTCTCCAATCTCAACTCTGTATTCGGGTAGTAATGCGCAAGTATCTCGGTATAATCATATCCCTGCTCCGCCATATATTTCGCACCGTACTGCGACAGACCAACACCGTGTCCGTATCCGATGGTGTGAAACGTAATACTGTCCTCGGTGGTTGTGATGGTGAAATTCGTGGACTGCAGGCCGAACAGCGCCCGTACTGCGGTCCCCTCGACGGTCACGCCGCCGAGCTTGACGGTTTTCACACCGCCAGCCGCCGAGCGCACCGACGAGGCAAACCAGCGATCCGGCGTGCAGCTCACATCGGCTTTTGGCAGAGTCTGCGCGACCTTTTCGCGGAACGCATCCGCCGTTAGCGTCACCTCGCTCTCGTATCCGGCGTACTGCGTGCCGCCCGGACTGACCACACTTTGCAGATACGGAATATCCTCGCCCCAGACATCGGCGGCAGACTCGGTCTTCGGACCGCTGACGCAGTGGAACACGGCCGCAATCGGTGCACCGTCGCAGGTCAGGATCTGCCCTGCCGTGTCCTTGACGGCCTTGCGTATCCGCGAATAGCCGGTGCTGAACGTCTTGACCGCGTCCGGCTGATATGCCGCACAATGGCTGTAATCGTCGCAGACATCCGCATCCGGATGCTCTGCCGGCCGTCCTCTCGACTGCTTATACACCGCATACGTCCGCGCTGCGACCGCCTGTGCGCGGATGGCTTCAACCGGAAAATCGTCCGCAATCTCTGCCGCCGTCACGCCTTCCACATAGGTCTCCAGCGGCATTTCCTGCGCCTTGCCGTTCACCAGAACCGTGATGGTTAAGCCGTCTGTTGCTGCCGCTGTGACGCTTTCTGTGGGTGCCTGCGGCTCCGTCTTGTCCGTTTCCGATGGGTAAAATACCGGCAGCAAATACAGCACCAGCACCAGTCCGACACCGGTCAGCAGCAGTCTGCGCATGGTATCTCCTCCTTCCCTCTCTACCACAGTGTATGATGCAGATTTGAGGAATATAACACAAAATATAGTTTTTCATTGACAACTCATACTTTATGTTGTATTATAAGGGACATAAGGAATCGAACATTTGTTCGTATATCGTAAGGAGGGGCCGCCATGAAATTATGTGAGATGGCGCAGGAATACCGTGTAAATGTCGCTCTGCTGGAGCTGCGTATCAAGCAGCTTCAGGCGGCGCAGAAGCGTGCGCGTCAGCCGGAGGTGCGCTACCGGCTCAAGCAGCGCGCAAAATTCCTGCAGACGCTGATCAACGAAAGCCGCCAGACCGTATTCCTGATGGAGCACTACCACGACCACAGTGAAGAAGGTGACGCGCATGCGGACTGTCGCGCTGTCTGAGCACACAGCAACACGGCTGGCCTACCGGCAGTATCTCGGTCTGCTCGCGGAGGACGACCGCGGCTTCCGGCAGGCATTCCGCACGGCCTTCTTCCGGGCCATGCGCGAGCAGCTGACACCGCGGCAGTACGAGGTGCTGTGGATGATCGAGGTGGAGGGATTATCCTGCAAACAGTGCGCCGAACGGCTTGGGATCAGTCCATCGGCGGTATCGCGGCACTGTTCCCGCGGCAAAAAGCGGCTGCGGACGCTGCTTGCGTACAATCTGGAGCTGAGACACCAGTATTTTTCTTAGCTGCAAGCGAAAACCGGCACATACAGAGGTTTCTCTCCTTATGTGCCGGTTTTGTTTGTGGAATTTTGTCGTGCACTGACGAGTGTTGCGCAGGTGCCGTCCAGACGGCTGAGTGATCCAAAAGGGGTACGGCAGTCGGGTTACCGTTGCGTTTATTTCGTAAAATATTCACAGTTCACAGACAGCGTACTGCTGCACATACGGTTTACTCTCCGCAGGCGCGACAGACGGTGAATTGCCCGAAGGGCAAGAGAAGGTGCCTGGGGTATAACCTCGGCGCACCGTTTCTAACGATTTGCAAACGTTTAACCGTAGGGGCGGCCATTGGCCGCCCACGCAGCACTCTGCCATCGCATTCATTTTCCATTCTCCATTTTCAATTCTCCATTCTGCACACGCCCAATTCAAACAAACAGCAAAAAAGAGCGGTCTCCCGACCGCTCTTTTGTATTCCGAAGCATCAGCATGCGCCCTTTTCCGAGCAGAATTTGACTTCTTTGCCCTCAAGGATCATATTTGTGGTACGCACGGCGCACATTTTACCGCACATCGAGCAGGTATGACGCTCGGTCGGCGGGACCTGATTATAGAACCGCTCTGCCTTTTCCGGGTCGAGTGCCAGCGCGAACTGCGCGGGCCAGTCCAGCTTATGACGCGCGTCCGCCATTGCGTTATCGCGGTCACGCGCACCGGGCAGACCGAGTGCGATATCGGCGGCGTGGGCCGCAATTTTGCTGGCGACGATGCCCTCGCGGACGTCATTTTCATCCGGCAGACGCAGGTGCTCCGCCGGTGTAACGTAGCACAGGAAGTTCGCGCCCGCCTGTGCGGCAATAGCGCCGCCGATGGCCGAGGTAATATGGTCGTAACCCGGTGCAATATCGGTGACGAGCGGCCCGAGGACATAGAAAGGCGCTCCATGGCAAAGGCGCTTTTCCATCTGCATATTGGCCGCGATCTCGTTCATCGCCATATGGCCGGGACCTTCGATCATAACCTGCACGTCCTTCGCCCACGCACGCTGTGCAAGGTTGCCCAGCTCGATCAGCTCACTGATCTGCCCTGCATCGGACGCATCATCAATGCAGCCCGGGCGCAGTGCGTCGCCCAGCGAAATGGTAACGTCGTAGCGGCGCAGAATGTCCAGCACCTCGTCGTAATACTCGAAGAACGGATTCTCATTGCCGGTCATCTTCATCCATGCGAACAGCAGCGAGCCGCCGCGGGAGACGATGTTCATCCTGCGGCCCTCGCGCATGAAGGCTTCAACCGCACGGCGGTTGATACCTGCATGAATGGTCATGAAGTCCACGCCCTCCCTGGCGTGCGCCTCAACGACCTTGAGGAAATCCTGCGCTGTGATCTCGAGCAGGTCCTTTTCCAGATACCCGATCGCATCGTACATCGGCACGGTGCCGATCATCGCCGGCGACATGTCGATCAGCTGCTTGCGGAAGGTGTTGGTCTTGCCGTAGTTGGATAGATCCATGATGGACTCCGCGCCCATGTCAACGGCCATGCGCACCTTGCGCAACTCCATCTCGTAGTCCTTGCAGTCACCCGAAATGCCGAGATTGACATTGATCTTTACGCGGGTGCCGTCGCCGACCGCCTCTGCGGACAGGCTTTTGTGATTGATGTTCGCCGGAATCGCAATCGTACCCTTTGCGACTCGTTCCATGATGAACTCGACCGGACGGTTTTCCTTTTTGGCGACCGTCTCGATCTCCGGCGTGACGATACCGCGCTTTGCGGCATCCATCTGCGTTGCATAATTTCTCATGGCTTACTGATACTCCTTCTGAATTAGGCAATGCCGCATAATTAAGCAAGAGCGATTTACGAGTAAATTTTGCGTACTGATTAGGCGTGGTTTTGCAGCAATACGAGTGTATTGCAAAAAATCACAACAACATCAGGACGCAAAATTTCCGTAAGGCGCCGCAGCTTTAATTGTGCGAGATTGCCTTTTATATTGCTTCCGGAGTGCGGTATTGAATCGGATTATTCAGGCATGCGGTGCGCTCTGTCCTGATAATCCTGCCGCACTTCGGCGGCTGGCAAGCCTTGTTCTAAGGGGGACGCTGTCCCCTAGATACCGAAAAAGTTCCCAAGGAAACTTTTTCGGATAACCCCCTCTCGTCCGCACAGCGGACGAGGCCGCGCCGCTGCGGCGCGGGCAGTGGTATCAAAGTCCGGCAGAGCTGGACTTTGATAGGGAATTTTATGCGGCGCACTGCGGTGCGCCTGTTCTGCCTGTTTCGCCGAAAGCGAAATGCGGCAGAAATGTGTTAAACGTATAAGTAATCCGCCATAACCGGCTGTAAACCGTGTTCGCAGATTGCGTTATACACCTCATCGACCGAGCGGCCGTCCGAAATCTCGAACTGCTCATCGCCCTTATCCTCGCCGGAGTGACCGCCGATACCGACGTCTACGCCTGCGGAAATCTTGGTGGCGGCGATGCCGATGATATTATCGCGGAAGCCCGCCCGCTCGCGAGTCGAGATAGTGATGGACGCGAACGGCATGAAGATGCGGTAGGCGCAGACGACCTGCAGCAGCTGCGGCTCGTGTACGTCCTTCGGGTTGATCTTATCGTTATTGATGATCGGGCGCAGGCGCGGACACGAGAACGCGATCTCTGCGTGCGGATACTTGCGCTGCAGCAGATACGCGTGCAGACCGGTCGCAAACGCATCCTTGCGGAAGTCGGACAGACCGAGCAGCGCCGCAAAGCCGACACCGCGCATGCCGCCCATCAGTGCACGCTCCTGCGCATTCAGGCGGTACGGGAAAATGCGCTTGTGACCGCCGAGGTGCAGGGTTTTGTACTTCTGGTCGTCATAGGTCTCCTGAAATACGGTGACGTAGTCCACACCGCACTCGTGCAGATAAGCGTACTCATCCACGTTGAGCGGATAAATCTCGATGCCGATGACACGAAAATACTTGCGCGCCAGCTTAACGGCTTCACCGATGTAGGATACCGGCGACATGGCACGGCTCTCGCCGGTCAGAATGAGAATTTCCTGCAGACCAGTCTCCGCGATGGCCTTCAGTTCCTGTTCGACCTCGTCCATATCCAGCTTGGCACGGCGAATCTTGTTGTGACAGTTGAAACCGCAGTAAATGCAGTAATTTTCGCAGTAATTGGCGATGTACAGCGGCGTGAACATCTGCACCGAGTTGCCGAAATGCTTGCGCGTTTCGGCCTGTGCGCGCTGCGCCATCTGCTCAAGGAACGGCAGCGCCGCGGGAGACAGCAGTGCGCCGAAGTCCTCCGGCGAGAGAACGTCCTTGCGAAGCGCACGCAGTACGTCAGCCGCCGTATAGGCATCCGCGTCATAGGCGTTCATGCGGGAAATGACCTCGTCCTGCACCTCGGAGCCGATGTTGTCCATACCCGGCTGGTACTCCATGTGATTGGTTTGTTCAGTGATATATTTTGCGGAGATGATCTCCGTTTTTTCGTTTTCCATGACAAATACCTTTCTGTTTTCGCGCAAAGCGCGCATTTAATCGAGAACTTTAATCCTGCAGGAAACCGGTCAGCGGAGAGGATGCCGAAGCCGTCTCACGGACACGACCCAGACCGGCAAGGTATGCCGTGCGGCCTGCCTCAATCGCCTGCTTGAACGCCTCAGCCATCGCCGGAATATCACCTGCGGTGGCAATCGCGGTGTTTGCCATGATAGCTGCCGCGCCCATCTCCATCGCCTCGCAAGCCTGCGACGGACGGCCGATGCCTGCGTCCACGATGATCGGCAGATCAATTTCATCAATCAAAATCTTGATGAACTCGCGGGTAGCAAGACCCTTGTTCGTACCGATCGGAGCCGCCAGCGGCATGATGGAAGCCGCACCGGCATTGACCAGATCACGCGCAACGTTCAGATCGGGGTACATATACGGCATAACGACGAAGCCCTCTTTCGCAAGGATCTCGGTCGCGCGGATGGTCTCCTGATTGTCCGGCAGCAGGTACTTGCTGTCGCGCATAATTTCGATCTTGACGAAATCGCCGCAGCCGCACGCACGCGACAGACGCGCAATGCGAACCGCCTCGTCCGCGTTGCGGGCACCCGAGGTGTTCGGCAGCAGCGTTACACCCTCCGGAATATAGTCGAGAATGTTAGCCGTGCCGCCCTCATTTGCGCGGCGCAGCGCCAGCGTGATGATCTGTGCGCCTGCGTTCTGCACGGCAGCGTTGATCAGGTCGAGCGAATACTTGCCGGAACCAAGGATAAAGCGGGACTGGAACTCGTGTCCGCCGATTACAAGTGTATCTTTCATGTGAAAAACTCCTTTTTTCTTGACCCATTTAAGGGAAACATGTAAACTGATAGTATAAATAATAAAGGGGAACGTAAAAGTGAAAAAGTTTATCGAAGAATTCAAAGCCTTCGCGCTGCGCGGCAACGTGATGGACATGGCGATCGGTGTTATCATCGGCGGTGCGTTCACCAGCATCGTCACCTCGCTGACCGAAAATATCATCAACCCGATCCTCGGTGCGGCCGGGAGCACCGACCTGAGCGCGTTCGTGCTGAATATCGGCGGTGTGGAGCTGCGCTACGGTGCATTCATCACCTCGATCATCAACTTTTTGATCATGGCGTTCGTGCTGTTCTGTCTGCTCAAAGCGGTCAATAAGCTGACTGCGCTCGGCAAAAAGCCGGAAGCACCCGCAGAGCCGACCACCAAGGTCTGCCCGTTCTGCTGCAGCGAGATTCCGATCAAAGCTGTCAAGTGTGCACACTGCGGTTCCGATCAGCCGAAAGAATAATGGAGAGCGGAGAATGAAAGCTGCGGCTTCTGTTCTCCATTTTCTATTTACGGCTCCGTTTCGCCAATGAGCAGACGCAGCACCATGGTTCCCTCGTGTGCCGAGCAGACCGCTACGCGCGGTGCCATCAGGCCGAGGCCGTCGGCTACATCGCTTGTACCGTCGCCGCAGAGGTACACATGGCCGAAGCGTTTTTCGGTCTTGATCAGGTTCGCCGAGCCGTAGCCTGCCATGCCGCTGCCCGATACGACCGGCTTTTCCGGCAGTCTGGTAAGCAGATTCTCGAGCAGCATAGCCTTCTGATCCGGCTTGTCGAACGCCTCCACGACCACATCACAGCCGGAGAACAGCCGCTCCACGTTGGACGGAACGACTCGCTCGGTGTAAGTCTCGTAGGTAAGATAGGGATTGATGGCCTCAAGCTGCTCAACAAGCGCGAGCGTTTTCGGGATGCCAAGGTCTTTCATCGTGTAATGCTGACGGTTGAGGTTGGTGATGTCCACCACATCGAAATCCACGAGGATGAGATGACCAACACCCAGCCGCGCCAGAAAGATCGCAAGGTTGGAGCCAAGCCCGCCCAGACCCGCAATGCCGACACACGCCTTGTCCAGCTTAGCCTGAATATCCGCGCCGTGGCGTTCCACCAGTGCGTCATGCAGTTGTTCTTTGGTTAAAATCATGATTTTTCTCCTGTAATCACGCGCAGCGTGCATTTAATCGGAAATTGCATTGCAATTTCTATGAAAACCGGGAGCTTGTATCTCGGTTTTCATACCAGTAAAAAATGTGTGTGCCACTCGCGGCGCGCAAATTTCTTTGGGACATATCCGCGTTTTACGCAGTATGTCCCCTCTCGATTGAAACTGTAGTTTCAATCGAAGAATATCAGCCGCCGCCCACAAAGCATACGACTTCCAGATGGTCTGCATCGGTCAGCTTCTCTTCCGCGAACTGCGCGCGCGGAATGATGGTGCCGTTCTTCTCGACAGCCACACGCTGCGGGTCGTGACCCAGCTCCTTCAGCAGTGCCAGTACGGTTCCTTCTGCGGGAACAGCGCGTTCGTTACCGTTTACTTTCATGCAAATATCCTCTTTTCTGCAAGAAAAAATGCTCCGGTCTCACCATGCGGTAAAACCGGAGCATTAAAATTTCAAGTATATGCGACAGCTTCCCTACGATGGTGCTAACCAACAGGTTCAAAAGGTTAGGCTCTCGCCCTCTCAGCCGCTCATCACGGCACCCTTGCTTGCAAATACAGTATGCACCTCATTCTCCCACTTGTCAAGCACATTTTTTTCGGATATAATGCAGTTATACAATGCAAACATTCGTTCGAAAGGAGATGATGACCGATGGACAGAACCATTCTGCACTGCGACTGCAACTCGTTTTTTGCGAGTGTGGAAACGCTGCTCGACCCGTCGCTCGCCGATGGTCCGACTGCGGTCTGCGGTGATCCGGAGAGCCGCCACGGCATCATTCTCGCCAAGAACGAGAAGGCCAAAGCCTTCGGCGTACAAACTGCCGAGACCATCTGGCAGGCGAAACGGAAATGCCCGGATTTACGGCTGGTAGCACCGCATCGGAGCGAATATGTGAAGTTTTCGCGCAAATGCAATGAGCTGTACCTACAGTACACCGATCTTGTCGATCCGTTCGGCATTGACGAATCCTTCCTTGATGTCACCGGCTCGATGCACCTGTTCGGCTCCGGCGAGCATATTGCAGACGAGCTGCGCCGCCGCATGCGCGAGGAGGTCGGACTGACGATCTCGGTCGGCGTGTCATTCAACAAGGTGTTCGCCAAGCTCGGCAGCGACTACAAAAAGCCGGACGGCACGACGGTCTTCTCGCGCGAAAATTTCAAACAGCGCGTGTGGACCTTGCCCGCGAACACACTCCTGTATGTCGGCAAACGCGCCAGCGACCGGCTGAACCGACTGGGCGTGCGCACGATCGGCGAGCTTGCCGCCTGCGATCCGGCGTTTATCCACAGCATTCTGGGCAAAAACGGCGATCTTCTGCTGCGTTACGCCAGAGGCGAGGACGATGAGCCTGTGCGCTCGTTTTACGCCGAACGAGAGGTCAAATCGGTCGGCAACAGCATGACGTTCGCGCACAATCTGCTCGGCGCGGACGAATGCCGCATGGGCATTACGGCGCTGTGCGACAATGTCGGCAGACGTTTGCGAAAACGCGGCATGGTGTGCCAGACTGTGCAGCTCGGCATCCGCGACCCGGAATTTCACAACCGCTCACGACAGGTAACGCTTGAGCGGCCGACCAACTCCACGCGGACGCTCATCGATCTGTCCATGCAGCTGCTGCTCGGGCACTGGCCGATGGACAAGCCGGTGCGCCTGCTGTCGGTCACGGCTGCCAATCTGCTGCCGGAAAATCAGTCGTGCGAGCAGCTTTCGTTGTTTGATGCCGCCGAGGATATCCAAAAGCGCGACCGCCAGCATAAGCTCGACCAGACGGTTGACGCACTGCGGCAGAAATTCGGTGATCAATCCGTTGTGTTCGCGCATTCGGTGAAGAAAAAGGATAAAACATGAGGACATATCCATCGGATATGTCCTCATGTTGCGTTACTGCGTCAGCCGAAAGGAAACTGCCCATCTGCCGTCCATCAGGTTGCTTGCAGTGTAGAGATCACCGGTAAGTGTACAGCCGGCAACATCCTCGTATGCCATCGGGAAAACGTACTCGGTGACTTCTGCGTCCGCGTCAGAATCGACGTAGGAAACGTCGTAATCTCGCCAAAGCTCAGTGCCGTCCGTCATGCGGAGTACCGCAAAATCCGCATGGTTGTCGCGCGACAGCTTGCCTTCCGTGCGGTATGACAGGTGCAGTGCACCATCGTGCCACGCTGCCGCAGTGAGCGTAAAATTGCCGTCCTCGCTTTGCCAGAGCGTGCCCTGCGGAACAAGAAAATCGTAGTCGTGTACGTCTTCGTACATCGAAATATCCGAGGCACTCAGGCCGTTAATCTCATGATTTTCTGTCGGTGCATTTTTCGGCACAGCGGACAAGTCTGCGGTTACCGGAATGCCCTCCTGTTCCACTTTGCCAATCAGCAGCTTGTTAAACGAAAACTCGAACGCGCCTGCCGGAATATCTCCTCCCAAATCGTCAATTTGAAGAAAATACGTTGCCGTGTGGGTACTTGGGTCGTAGTCAACCGTTGAGCAGCCGCAGGACAGCGGTGCAGCTCTGCCCCAGCGCGGATAATCCAAATGCCAGCTGTCATACAGATCCGGTGCGGCATCGCCGAACAGGCTGCCCGTGGTGTCGGTCAGCGACAAATACACCTTTGCCGTGCTGCCTTCCACGTCCGCCGAAACGACCTCCAGCTTGACGCCCTGGTCCTCGCAGACCTGCCCGACCGGTTGCAGGTACTCCGCCATGCCGGGCGCGATTTGGTACAGCACCCGCAGAACCGCCTCCTGATTGGCGGCTACGGCGGTGCTCACGCAGGCCAGTGCCGCCGCAACCGCAAGGATGATCTTGAGCGGTTTTCGCGCTCTGTGCGGCCTGCCGCTCTCCATTTTGGCGATTGTCTGCTGCACCAGTGCGTCGCTCGGCGTGATATTCTCATTCATGCTGCGGTACTGCTTGTGAAAATCCATCGTCCAGCTCTCCTTTCATCAATTCGCGCAGCTGTGTCCGTGCGCGTGTCAGCCGTGTACGTATCGCGGACGGTTTTTCCCCGCTCATGTGCGCAATCTCCTCTGCGGTGTAACCCTCGTAGTAGAATAAATGCACTGCCGCGCGGTACTTAGGCGTCAGCCGCCGCAGAGCTTCATCCAGCGCGCTGTCCTCCGGCTCGGGAAACGGAATGCGGTCATCGAGCGGTGTGTCGTGCCGCCGCCATGCCATGCGCCAGTGGCTTTTCAGGCAGTTGAGCGTCACCCGCAGCAGCCATGCCTTTTCGTGCTCCACACTGTCGAAAACCGGTCGTTTACGCACGGTCTGGAGAAAGACCTCCTGAAAAATATCGTCCGCATCGTGACGGCTGCGCGTCTGTGCATACGCCAATCGGTATACCATGTCACCGTAGACGCTGACGAGTTGTTCGGGTGTTTTTGCGGTCATGCTCCATCCTCCTTTCACCGGTAATACGAAATAAAAACCCGAAGTGCTACAAACTTTTTGCTAAAAATTCGCAGTCCTTCGGATTTCTATAATTGAGAATTGAAAATGGAGAATGGAGAATTGTGGTATCGTGCTTTGCACGATGATTCAATAACGCGTTTCACGCGTATATTATCGCGTTCATGGAAATTCCATATTCATTTTCCATTCTCAATTCTCCATTTTCCATTAACTCCACGCTTGCTTGAGCAGCTTTGCCGCCTCGTCGATCTGCTGTTCGGTCAGACCGGCATAGCCGAGCACGAGTGTTGCTCGCGGCGGCTTGACCGGCGGCGTATAGTACGCCGAAAGCGGGTAAACGCGCACACCGACCGTCTTTGCGCGCTCAATAAGTTCGTGCTCGAGCATGCCGTTGCGCATGTGCAGCAGCAGGTGCAGACCGGCTTCCGAGCGCGAGACCTCATGCGGCAGGTCGGCCAGCTCGCGGTCAAGCGCAGCCATGAGCGCGTCGCGGCGTGCCTGATAGACCTTGCGGCTGCGGCTGATATGCCGCTCGAAGCCGCCGGTGTGCATGAAGGCCGCCAGCGTGTGCTGGTCAAAGCTCGGCACGGTAGACGAGTACCGCGAAAACCGTTCGCGATAGCGCGCCATCAGCGCATTCGGCAGCACCAGATAGCCGATGCGCAATCCGGGGGCAAGGCTTTTCGCAAAGGTGTTGACGTACACGACACGGCCTGTCCGATCCAGCTCGCCTAACGCCGGAATCGGGCGGGAGGCGTAGCGGAATTCGCTGTCGTAATCATCCTCGATGATGTAGCGGTCGGGCGCTTCCGACGCCCAGCGAAGGATTTCCAGTCGGCGGGCAGCCGTCATAACCGTGCCCAGCGGGAAATGGTGCGACGGCGTAAGGTATACCACCGATGCGTCACTCGCGGCCAGCGCGTCAGCACGCAGACCGTGCTTGTCCAGCGGTGTCGGACGCACGGTCACACCGTTCACTGCGAAAATCTGATACAGCTTGCGGTAGCCGGGGTTCTCGAGCGCGTACACGCGGTCGCGGCCGAGCAGCTGAATGACAAGGTGCATCAGATACTCCGAACCTGCGCCGATGAGGATGTTGTCCGGCGAGACATTGATGCCGCGGAAGTCGTGCAGGTAGCGCACGATCTCCTCTCGAAGTTCCGCCGCGCCGCATGGGTCGGTCGCACGGAGCAGCGCACTCGAGTATTCGCTCAGCACACTGCGCGACAGCCGCGCCCATGTGGAGAACGGAAAGCAGCCGTTATCGACAAAATCCGTGCGAAAATCGTAAGGATAGGTCTCCTCGGAGGCGGAAATTGGCGGCAAAGGCGGTGCAAATGGCTCCTGCGGCTCGGAGACCGGCACGGCAAGCTGCTCCTGCACAAAGTAGCCGCGCCTTGGCGCAGAGGCGATGTAGCCTTCGGCGGCAAGCTGACCGTAAGCGGTTTCCACGGTGATCTGGCTGACGCGCAGATTGGCCGCCAGCTGGCGTTTGCTCGGCAGGCGCGTGCCGCCGGGCAAGGCGCCGGACATGATGTCCGCGCGGACAGCGTGGTAGAGCTGCTCGTAGAGCGGCTGTTGGTCGTGCGGTTTGAGATGGTAAGTCAGCATGGCCGGAGGCTCCTTTCCTTGCGTCTTTTGCAAAATCTGTGCTGATTTTATGAGTTATCGCTTGCGAAGCGAACGAAATCTGCGCTGACGCCGCGCGGGCGCACAAGAGGGTAGACACCAAGGTTTCTACCCTCTTGTGAATCACCCGTTTCCTGTCATAGTCTAGCGCAGACCAGAGACCGGCGACCGCTGCGAAAATAGGGGTACGACAGTCGGGTTACTCTTGCGTTTGTTTCGTAAAATATTTGCAGTTCCCGGATAGTCTACTGCTACACAGACCGGCTACTTCCAACAGGCGCGACATACCCGTGTCGCGCAATTCGTTAGCGTGTTATCACAGACGGCACCTACGAAGATAAATGTTACCAAGTGTCTATATTCGCAGGTGCTGTCTACAATCTCCAGACTAACGATTCGTGCGGCACTGTTATCCCCCAGGGGACTCTCTCTTGCCCTTCGGGCAATTCACCTTGTGCCGCACCCAGCGTAGAGTCGCCGATCTGTGTAGCAGTCAGAAAACAGCTTGAGCATCTGCGGTTGAGAAATGGGCGGCCATTGGCCGCCCCTACGAAAGATGAACAGTACGGCCGTTCCCCCATAGTCTCAGTTCTCTGATAGCCGCCGTGCTAAGCGGAAACGGGGAGATTCACAAGAGGGGTGGAAACCTTGGTGTCCATCCCTCTTGTGCCCCCGCCGGATAGGCGTTCCCCTCGCCTCGAAGGCGAAAAACTTACGTTAAATAAGCGCCATCGAACGCAGAATGAACAGCGTCAATGTCAGCGTAACCGCACTCAGCGCCGTGCTGAGCACAATGATCGACGATGACAAAACATGATCGCCGCCCATATTTTTCGCCATAACATAACCGGAGGCCGTGCTCGGCGCACCGCACAGGATGACGATAGCCACCAGTGTCTGCTCGCGGAAGCCGAGCGCCACACCCATCGGCAGAAAGATAGCACTCAGCAGCACCAGCTTGATAAACACGGCTGCACAGGTCGGGCCGAGCTTTTTGATGGCCTTTGCGCCCTCAAAGCCCGCGCCGATACTCAGCAGCGCCATAGGCGTTGCGCAGTTGCCCAGCATGGACAGACCCTTGTCCAGCATCGGCGGAAAGTCGATTGCCAGTAGCGAGAATGGCAGACCCGCGAAAATACCCAGTATTATCGGGTTGGTGATGATACCGCGCAGCGTTTTGCCGACCAGGCCGCGGTGGTCCGCCTGCTGTGCGTCAGGCGCGGTGACAGTCAGCACCAGCACCGAAAAGATGTTGTACAGCGGCACGCTTGCCACGATCATCAGCGGCACAAGACCGGCATTGCCGTACAGATTCTGCACAAAGGCCACACCCAGTATCGCCTGCGAGCCGCGGAAAGCGCCCTGTGTGAACGCGCCCACCATACTCTTATCTTTAAGAAAGAGGGACGCGCCGATCCAGACGGCAAAAAAATACACCGTCGTCGCACCCGCACAGAAAAAGAAAAACACGGGGTCAAACTGCTCGGTAATGCGTCCCTGTGCGATATCACGGAACAGCAGGATCGGCAGCAGCACCTTGAACGACAGACGGTCAATGTCGGTCAGCGTCTGCTTGGTGAAAAAGTTTTTGCTGCGCAGCCAGCGGCCAAGCACGATGATTGCAAAAATCGGCACGGTGGCATTCAGACAGAATATCAGGTTATCCATTGGTTTCTCCCTCCACGGCTGCTTCCTCGTGGCGGAAGAAGTCCTGCAGTTTCTCTAAGCTCTGCGCCAGAAGCGCGGTCTGCTCGGGTGAGAGCGTGTCCACCAAAGACGCGATCATGCGCTCGTGAAAGTCCTTGTGGTACTCGTAGGCGGCTCTGCCCTTGTCGGTGAGCATGATATTGACAACGCGGCGGTCCTCCTGACTGCGTACGCGGCGCACCAGTCCCTTGGAGACCAGCTTGTCGCACGCAACCGTCAGCGTAGCCAGTGTTACGCCGATTGACCTGGCAACCTCGCTCATACGCACAGGTTCCCTGTCACCGATCTTCTCGATGATATGGATTTCGGTGATGGACACCGCGCTGCCCAGTCCGCCCGCCATGGCGCGTTCTTCGATTTTGTTGATCCGGCCGAACACATCGACCAGAAAGGAATTGAGCTGCTCTGCGTCTTCCATGTTCGCGCTGTCCCTCCGTTAGTTCGTTAATCTAACTAAATATTAGCATAAAATTGTCGAGCTTGCAACAAAAAAGGCGCAATCGTAAGATTGTGCCTTCGGATATATGGAGTTTTCGCTAAAGCAGGTGGAATGGTTGCCAACCTTTGGCTGGGAGGTCCAAAAGGATAGACACCAAGGTTTCTATCCTCTTGGGACTCCAGTTTCCTTTATTTCTTAGTCTGGCGAAAATCGGAGAACGGCGACCGCTTCGAAAAGAAGAACGGCAGTCGGGTTACCGTGGCGTATCTTTCTCCGCCTTTTCGCAGTTCACAGACAGCGTACTGCTGCACATGCGTTTTCATCTCCGCTGAGAATTATGCCTGTCGGCCAACTCCTGCCTCCTCACTCCTAACTCCTGCCTTACGGAATCTCTTCACCCTTTGCAAAACTTTCAATCTATGTTTCACGCCATCCCGGCTGTGCATCTGTGCATTTTGTATAAACTTACACATTGCACAGTGCCGCTATCGCGGCCCTCAGGAGGGCGCTCAGCACGGCAAGCGTAATACACAGGAAATACGGCATCCTGCACGTTCGAAGCGAATACCGTCCGGTGGCTTCACCGCCCTGCCAGACCATAGAGCATGCGGCAAGCAGCGCGGAGACGCTCAGCACGGCGGGTACGCCGGCTGCTCCGATGATGAAGGCGTTTCCTTCTCCCACGCTGACCGCGACGGTCATGGCAAGCACGAAGCCGCGTGCTGCGGCAACCGCACTCAGCAGCAGTTCTCTCGGGCGCAGGAAGGCGCACACGAGCGGCAGCAGCACCCAGATGAGCGCGCACAGCGTGCTCTGCACCACATGCGCAGGCAATTCAGCCAGCAGACCGGAAAGCACTGCCGCGCCGTCCCCTTCGCCGGCCCGCAGACCGGTCAGACCGCCCGCCGCTGCACCGCACAGGAACATCGCACACAGGAACAGGAACACCGGTGTCCGCACCAAATCGTCAAAAAAACCGAGAATATGCTGTTTGTTCATACGTCTTCCCCCTTGGAAAAGTCATAGAACAGCATATTCCCGGTTTTATCTTTTTAGAACAACAGACGGACTTAGCCTTCCTCGTTGATCATCTCGCACATCGCGTCCACCATGTCCTTGCAGGGCTGGCGCAGGAACGGGCGTGCCTTTTTGTTGATCTCGTAGGTTGCATACAGCTTGCCTTCCTCGTCACGGTGCAGCACGGCCGCGATCAACTCGGTTGCAGCGGCGATGCGGTCAGTCAGGTACGCAAGATCCACCTTTTCGCTGTCGCACACGGAAACTACCACGCGCTTTTGCGAACTGCTGGAAATCTTGGCAAGCTCGGTCGGCATTTCACGCTTGGAAGCGGTGAGCAGCACAATCTCGCTCTTGATCATGGCAGCAAGTTCGTCCTCGCAGATACGAACCTCGTCGTAGCCCTCTGCAGCCTTGCAGGCCGCCGCATTCTTCGCGGACAGGAACAGATTGCGCTGCGGTACGACCTCCTTCTCCAGGATAGCGCGGATCAGCTTCTGAAGATATTCACCTTCACCAAGCACGGAAACCAGTACATTCTGCGGCATAATATCATCTCCTTCACAGGGCAGTACAAATACAAGAGCAATTATACGCACAAACAGTCTGTTTCGCAACGGATTTTACAGATTCTTTTTACAATTCATCACTTCGACTGATTTGCACAAATTTTATCCATTGCCTTTAGATAAATTGCACATTCCAGACGCTTACGCTCCATCTCGCAGCCGAGGTCGTAGGAGTCGTTCATGTCGTGGTTCATGTTGTAGTTTGCTGCCGAGCAGCCGCCCGAGCAGTAGAACTTCGCCCAGCACTTCTGGCACTTCGGGCGAGAATAGATGTTCATGCCGGCAAACTTCTGCGCGATGTCCATATTGAAGGACTGGTCGAGCACACTGCCCTGCTTGAACTCATCCTTGCCGACGAACTGATGGCAGGGATAGATGTCGCCGTCCGGCGTTACGGCCACATACTCGTAGCCCGCACCGCAGCCGCGCAGGCGCTTGACAACGCACGGACCCTGATCCAGATCGACCATGAAGTGGAAGAAGGTAAACGGCTTGCCTTCCTTCTTACGCTCGAGCATGATATCGGTCAGACGGTCGTACTCAGCCTCGATTTTGGGCAGATCGTCCTCGGTCAAGTCGTATCCGCAGCCCGGGTCTGCCGTTACCGGCTCAACGGACAGACGGTCAAAACCTGCATCTGCAATGCTCAGCACGTCCTCGGCAAAATCGAGGTTGTGCGAAGTGAACGTGCCGCGCGCGTAGTAATCGAGGTTCGGGTCGCGCTCGTCCACCAGCGCCTTGAACTTGGGCACGATGGTGTCATAGCTGCCCGTACCGGCTACCGTCTTGCGGAACTCGTCGTTGACCTCACGGCGGCCGTCGAGCGACAGCACGCAGTTGTCCATGTTCTCGTTGATGTACTTGCGCTTGTCCTCATCGAGCAGCAGACCGTTGGTGGTGATGGTGAAGCGGAACTTCTTGTTATACTTCTCCTCCAGGCTGCGGGCATAATCGACCGTCTGGGTAACGGTATCCCACGCCATGAGCGGCTCGCCGCCGAAGAAATCGACCTCGATGTTGTGACGCACGCCGGAACGCGCGATAACGAAATCGATGGCCTTCTTGGCGATCTCGGGCGGCATGATCTTGCGGCCCTGGCCAAAGTCGCCGGTGGATGCGAAGCAGTACTTGCAGCGCAGGTTGCAGTCGTGCGCTACATGCAGGCACAGAGCCTTGACCGGTGCATTCACCGGAATGTAGCGGCTTACGTCGATGTAGTCATCCTGCGCGAACAGCTGACCGGCCTTTTTCAGCTCGTACAGCTCGTCATATGCCTCGCGGATCTCGTCCGCGGTGTAGTCCGGCAGGGCGTCAATGATGCCCTGCGGACAGGTATCACCCATGTTTTCATCCAGCAGTCCGGACACTGCATAGCTGATATCATCGAGCAGATGTACCGCGCCCGAGTTGACATCGAGCACGAAATTCAGCCCTTTTTTCTGATAACGATGAATCATTTATTTTCCTCCGATATACAGGAACAAGGCGCACCCGCAGGCGCGCCTTGCATATTCCTTTTAAGCGTGATTACTTTGCGTGCTCGCACTTCTGGTTTGCCACGGTGCAAGAGGTCTTGCATGCGGACTGGCAGGAAGTCTGGCACTCGCCGCAGCCGCCGTGTGCTGCAGTCTGCTTCAGGGTTGCAGAAGTCAGGGTAGAAATATGCTTCATTTGATTTCCCTCCTATTTTTTGATGTGGCTGTAACGCTTCTTTTTCCGCATATTGGCACCGGCGTAACCGCCCAGTGCCGAGGCGATCAACGAGCAGAGCAGGCTGATCACCGTGCGTACAAAATGAATGGATTGACCGAGCGGCAGCACCGCAACGATCAGCAGGATCAGAAAAACCGCAAAACCTGCGCCGAGCGACCAGTAAAACTGGTTTTCGCCTGCGCGCTTTGCAGCGACCAGTGCGGCAAGCGCACTGCCGAGTGCAAGGAACACCAGTGCACAAGGCGCTATTGCCCCTTCTGCCAATGTGCCGCGGTGAACGAGCACCGCACCGAGCAGCATCAGCAGCAGAGTACCGAGCAATCCGGCAAGCACCGATGGTAAAAGGATACCGACCGGCGACTGACCCTCATTGGTTTTTCTCATCATTTCATAGCCTCCCGCCGAATTTTATTTATATGTCATGCTATTCGGCAAGAAATGGGGTTATTACTTTGCGTCCTTCTTTGCTTCCTTGGGCGCCTCGACCGTCTCGGTCGCCGGAGCCTCCTTACCGCGGATCGCCCAGCGGTAAATCTTGAGCTTCGTGCGGTCGCTCGAAGACTCGATGACCAGAACGTCGTCCTTGATGTTGACAACGCGGCCGATAAAACCACCGATGGTGGAGATCTCATCACCGATCTCGATGGAGTTACGCATATCGCGCTCCTGCTTGTCGCGCTTGCGCTGCGGACGGATCAGGAAAAAGTAGAATACGACAATCAGAACTACAAACGGCAGAAACTGTGCGATGATCGCGCCGTAATCCGACAGAGCCGGCATTTTATCCAATGCCATAACCATGGTTACACCTCCCTATGCAATTTGCTGTAAATACTCACTATATTATACTGGATATTCTGTCAAATTACAAGCCTTAATTTGTGATAACGCGACATAATTAGCGTTGTGGTGATACGCAATCTATCCGCCGCATAAAATAGCAGTATCTTATCGAAATGAGGTGCTGACCATGCTTTTCCCTGCTTTATTTTGCGCTCGGCGGTGCATTTTTCTTCTTTGTGCTGCGTGTACAGGGCGCGGACGGATCGTTTCCCAAGCCGCTCACGCCCGATGAGGAGGCGGTTCTGCTGCGCCGCATGCAGCAGGACGGGGACGCCGAGGCACGGGAAAAGCTGATCGAGCACAATCTCAGACTGGTAGCGCATATCGTAAAAAAGTATTACGCCGTAAGTACGGAGCAGGACGATCTGCTGTCCATCGGCACGATCGGGCTGATTAAAGCCGTGAACACCTTTAAGGCGGATAAGAATATTCGGCTGGCGACATACGCCTCTAAATGCATCCAGAACGAGCTGCTGATGTATTTTCGGCAGAAGCGCAAGAGTGCAGGCGAGCTTTCGCTCTCGGACACGCTCGAGTCGGACGGTGACGGCAATGCGCTTGCCCTGCAGGATATTATCTGCTGCGAGGACAGCGGTCTTTCTGCCGTTGAGGAGCAGGACCGGTACCATGCCATGCACCGCGCGCTGGGCAGGCTGTCTCTCTCCGCGTGAACGCGAGATCATCCGCCTGCGGTACGGCATCGGTCTGGCATCTCCCCTGCCGCAGCGTGAGATTGCCGCGCGGCTGGGTATTTCGCGCAGCTATGTTTCGCGCATTGAAAAGCGTGCGCTCGAAAAGCTGCGGGAGGCTCTCGAACGCGAGGGACGGCCGCCGTAAAAGCGACGGTTGTCCCCTTCCGAAAAAAATTTTTAAATTTTTTTGAAAAAAGGGTTGACGAATTCCGGATTCTGATATATACTAAACAAGTCGTCAGCGATGAGTCATCAAAACGACAGCAAAACTTAACAAATAGCCGAATTGTGTAAGGGTAGCACGGCAGACTCTGACTCTGTTTGTGAGGGTTCGAATCCTTCTTCGGCTGCCACCGAAAACCGTCTTTTCTTTGAAAAGACGGTTTTTCTTTTGCCTTTTCGTAGTTTTCCTGTGACGGCTATTTGACAGACGGCCTCTCTCCCGATATACTAAAGTATATGTAAAGGAGCGATTACCATGTTTTGCATGAACTGCGGCACGCAGCTGCCGGACGGCGCAAAATTCTGCATGAACTGCGGCACAAAGGTCGGTGAGGTCGGCGCCGGCGCTGTCCCTGCCGGCAAAAAATATCCCTCGTACGCGATGCTGTACCCAGACAGCATGGCTTATCTCGAGTCCCCTGCCTATCAGCGCGAGCGCGGTCTGATGAAGCAGTCCGAGCTTGGCGCGACGCCGTATGCGGGTTTTGACTTTACCAACTATGTTTCGCTCGATGACGGCACGATGGTCGGCTTTGTGTTCGGGCACACCGCGCGTTACCGCGCTGCCGAGGACTTCGGCTACAATCTCTACCGCCTGAATCCGGACGGCACAGCTGTTTTCCTGAATGCCGGCTGCAGACGCGGCGGCTCCGAGCTGTATGTACAGGACGGAAAAGCGCACTGGACGGTGAATGGAGAAACGTTTTCCGCATCTATTTGAGCATTAAGGCACCTGGTATCAGGTGTTCTTATTTTTTGCATATTTTTCGTAAAACCGCTTGACTTGGAGCACACTCCAAGTGATAGAGTTAATTCAGAAAAAAATATTCAGGAGGAAAACTATGTATATCGAGAACATCAACGGTCCCGCTGACGTGAAGAAGCTGAACATTGCGCAGATGACCGTGCTTGCATCCGAAATGCGCGATGCACTGCTGACCAAGCTGAGCCGTCACGGCGGCCATTTCGGCCCGAATTTCGGCATGGTAGAGGCAACCATCGCACTGCACTATGTATTCGAGTCCCCGAAGGATAAGTTTGTATTCGATGTTTCCCACCAGTCCTACCCGCACAAGATGCTGACCGGCCGCAAGGACGCTTTTCTCTACGAGGAGCACTACGACGACGTTTCCGGCTACAGCAGCCCGCACGAGAGCGAGCACGACCATTTCACCATCGGTCACACCTCCACCTCGGTCAGTCTGGCCTGCGGTCTGGCCAAGGGCCGCGACCTCAAGGGCGAGGACGGCAACGTGGTTGCTATCATCGGTGACGGCTCGCTCAGCGGCGGCGAAGCACTGGAAGCGCTCGACTATGCGGCAGAACTGGACGGCAACCTGATCATCCTCGTCAACGACAACGATATGTCCATCGCGGAGAATCATGGCGGTCTGTATCAGAACCTGCGCCTGCTGCGCGAGACGGGCGGCAAGGCAGAATGCAATCTGTTCCGCGCGATGGGTCTGGATTACCGTTTTGTAGCCGACGGCAACGATATTGCTTCGCTTATCGAAGCATTTAAGGCCGTAAAGGACAGCACACAGCCGGTTGTTGTGCACATCGTCACCCAGAAGGGCAAGGGCTACGCGCCTGCCGAGCAGCACAAGGAGGCATGGCACTACTGTGCTCCGTTCCATCCGGAGACCGGCGAGCCGCTGATGGACATGAGCGGCGAGTGCTACGAGAGCATTACGCTCGACTTTATGATGAAGAAGATGCAGGCTGACCCGTCTGTGTGCATGATCACCTCGGGTACGCCGACCGTGCTTGGCTTCACCGAGGAGATGCGCAAGAAGGCAGGCAGGCAGTTTATCGACGTAGGCATCGCCGAGGAGAACGCAGTTGCGCTGGCATCCGGCATTGCGGCAAACGGCGGCAAGCCGGTCTACGGCGTGTACAGCACGTTCATTCAGCGCGCTTATGACCAGATTTCGCAGGACCTGTGCATCAACAGCAACGCGGCTACCATTATTGTTGCGTGGGGTTCGGTTTACGGCATGAACGATGTAACGCATCTCGGTCTGTACGACATTCCGATGCTGGCGAACATCCCCAACCTGGTTTATCTGGCGCCGACCACCAAGGAAGAATATCTGGCGATGCTCGACTGGAGCATTGAGCAGAACGAGCATCCAGTCGCTATCCGTATGCCGGGCGGCGCACTGGTTTCCGACGGAAAAGCTGTTACTAAGGACTTCGGCAGGCTGAACACCTACGAGGTTAAGGAGAAGGGCGCAAAGGTCGCTGTCATCGGTCTGGGTTCGTTCTACCCGCTCGGTGAACAGGCGGCGGCGCTCATCAAGGAAAAGACCGGCGTGCAGCCGACTCTTATCAACCCGTACTATATCACCGGCGTGGATACTGACCTGCTCGAGAGCCTCAAGGCGGATCACGACGTGGTCATCACCCTCGAGGACGGCGTACTCGACGGCGGCTTCGGAGAGAAGATCGCGCGTTTCTACGGTGACTCCGACGTTAAGGTGCTGAACTTTGGTCTCAAGAAGGAGTTCCTCGACCGCTATGACGTAGACGAGGTATTGAAGGACAATCACCTCACCGCAGAGCAGATTGCAGAGGATGTGGAGAAGGTTCTCTAAAAATCGCGCGTATGCGCGCATAAAATAGCATTTGCCTTGCAAATGCAAGGAAACTCGGGGACATGCGCCACGCAGCGCGGCCAAAAAAAGCCGCGCAAGGATAGCGTTCGGTTTTTTACATCTGGAGGGAGAAAGTTTCTGAATAGGAACTTTCGGACGACTTTGGAACGGCCCACGGTCCGTTCCTGCTTGTCGGCGGAACCGTAGTTCCGCGACAGCCCAAACACGAAAGGCTTCGGAGCAATGCTCCGAAGCCTTTCGCGCTGTATGTCAAGTTTGGGGAGGTTTATGCCAGTCCAAGTTCCTTTACACGAGCCTGTGCCGCTGCCAGACGTGCGATCGGCACGCGGAACGGCGAGCAGGAAACGTAATTCAGGCCAACATTGTGGCAGAATTCGACCGTGGACGGGTCGCCGCCCTGCTCGCCGCAGATGCCGAGCTTGATGTCCGGGCGGGTGCGCTTGCCTTCTGCAACAGCGAAGCGGATCAGGCGGCCTACGCCGTTCTGGTCCAGGCGAGCGAACGGATCGGACTCGAGGATCTTCTTGTCGAAGTAGGTCTCCAGAATGCGGCCCACGTCATCACGGGAGAAGCCGAAGGTCATCTGCGTCAGATCGTTCGTGCCGAAGGAGAAGAACTCTGCTTCCTTGGCCACATCGCCTGCGGTGACTGCGGCACGCGGCGTCTCGATCATCGTGCCGACCATATACTTCATCTTCAGGCCGGACTGCTCGATCAGCTCGTCCGCCTTGGCCTTGATCGCCTTCTTAACAAAGCGCAGTTCGTTGATCTCGGATACCAGCGGGACCATGATCTCCGGCGTGATATGCAGGCCGTCTTCCTTCCAGACATTGATAGCTGCGGATACGATAGCCTCGGTCTGCATCTCGGCGATTTCCGGATACAGCACGTCCAGACGGCAGCCGCGGGTGCCGAGCATGGGGTTGAACTCGTGCAGGCTTTCTACCTTGCCCTTGAGCTTGTCGAAGGATACGCCCATCTCATCGGCCAGCTCCTTGATCTCGTCATCCTCGTGCGGGAGGAACTCATGGAGCGGCGGGTCAAGCAGACGGATGGTAACCGGCAGACCGCCCATTGCGCGGTAAATTGCCTCAAAGTCGCCGCGCTGCATCGGCAGGATCTTGGCCAGAGCTGCCTTGCGCTGCTCGAGCGTATCGGAAATGATCATCTCACGCATGGCCTTGATGCGGTCAGCCTCGAAGAACATATGCTCGGTACGGCACAGGCCGATGCCCTCTGCGCCGAACTTGCGGGCCTGCGTTGCATCACGCGGAGTATCGCCGTTGGTGCGAACGTGCAGGGTGCGAATCTCGTCAGCCCAGCCCATGAAGCGGCCGAAGTCGCCGGTCAGCTCAGCCTCCTGCGTTGCGATCTCGCCGAGGTATACGTTGCCGGTGGAGCCGTCGAGCGAAATAACATCGCCCTCGTGTACTACCGTGCCATCGGCAAAGGTCAGGGTCTTATCCTCTTCGGAAACCTTGATGCCGTTTACGCCTGCTACACAGCAGGTGCCCATGCCGCGGGCTACTACGGCTGCGTGCGAGGTCATGCCGCCGCGGGCGGTCATGATGCCCTCGGATACGGCCATGCCGTCGATATCCTCCGGAGAGGTCTCCTGACGGACGAGAACAGCCTTGATTCCGGTCTTGTGGGCCTTGGCTGCATCATCAGCGGTGAAGTAAACCGCGCCGCAGGCTGCACCGGGAGATGCCGGCAGGCCGGTGGTGATCGGCGTAGCTGCCTTGAGAGCTGCCGGATCGAACGTCGGGTGCAGAAGTGCGTCAAGCTGCTTTGCCTCAACCTTCATAACCGCCTGCTCCTTGGTGCAGACGCCTTCGTCTACCAGATCAACCGCTACCTTGAGCGCTGCCTGTGCGGTGCGCTTGCCGTTACGGGTCTGCAGCATGTAGAGCTTGCCGTTCTCGATGGTGAACTCCATATCCTGCATATCGCCGTAATGCTTTTTCAAGGCGGCTGGAAATGTCAACAAACTGCTGATAAACCTCCGGCATGGTATCTGCCAGCGCGGAGATCGGCTGCGGGGTGCGGATGCCGGCTACAACGTCCTCGCCCTGTGCATTCATCAGAACTCGCCGTACAGCTTCTTTTCGCCGGTGGCCGGGTTGCGGGTGAAGGCTACGCCGGTGCCCGAGGTCTCGCCCATATTGCCGAATACCATGGACTGTACGTTTACGGCAGTGCCCCAGCTGTGCGGGATGTCGTTCATGCGGCGGTAGGTGTTTGCACGCGGATTATCCCACGAGCGGAATACTGCGCGAACAGCCTCCATCAGCTGCTTCTTCGGGTCCTGCGGGAAATCTTCGCCGAGGGACTTCTTGTAGTGATCCTTGAACAGGACGATCAGCTCGGACATATCATCTGCATCGAGCTCATTGTCCATCTTAACGCCCTTTTTGTCCTTAACCTGATCGATAAACTGTTCGAAGGAGGACTTAGGCAGCTCCATAACAACGTCAGAGAACATCTGAATGAAACGGCGGTAGGAGTCGCGTGCGAAACGCGGGTTATTGGTCAGCTTGGCAACTGCTTCGCAGATCTCGTCGTTCATGCCGAGGTTGAGGATGGTATCCATCATGCCGGGCATGGATGCGCGCGCACCCGAGCGAACGGATACGAGCAGCGGCTTCTCGGGATCGCCGAGGGTTTTGCCGGTAATCTTTTCAAGCTGATCGAGGTAAAGCAGGATCTGATCCTGAATATCCGGATAGATGGTCTTGCCGTCCTCGTAATAACGGGTGCAGGCCTCGGTGGTGATGGTGAAACCCTGGGGAACAGGCATGCCCAGTCCGGTCATCTCCGCCAGATTGGCGCCCTTTCCGCCGAGCAGTTCACGCATTTTGCCGTTGCCCTCCGGGAACATGTAAACATACTTTTTCATTTGGGTATTTCCTCCGTTTCGATTGATGCTCTCTCTAATACTCATTCTCTTTATCACGCAAGCACATTATAGCACGTTAGCGGTGAAATATTCCATTGTAGTATTATACCGATTTCCCACGAATATATTGTGCATTTTGACTAATCATGTATTTTTAACCAAAACTCAAACGTTTGCGTAAAATCTATCTTTTTAATTTATCAGAAATTTTGTCCGAATTTTATTTTATCTTTTCTCGTTTTTCTCGATTTTTATGGCATTTTGGGCGTAAATACGTTCCATGCCTGCCAGCTTTCATTTCATTAGGCGTAATGCACAAATTCCTGCAAAAGAAAATCGACGGTCTGAGGCAGACCGCCGATAGAAGCGAATGAATTGCTGGAAACCACGACGCTGATCGCAGGGATGCCGTCGTAGCTGGTCTCGTAGAGCTTGACCGAATACGGATACGTCGAGGACGAGGTGAACGAGCCGCCGGTGAACTGGTAGAAGGTGTTTTCACCCAGTGCGGCGTAGTAGTGGAGCAGAATCTTGTCGCCGGCTTCTACCTCTTCCCTGTCGTAGTAGTAGGTGGTCGTGGTGCCCTCCCGGATGGTGCCGAGCAGCGTAACACCGGTCACCGTGCCGAAATCCGGCACCGGATAGTGCTTGCTGTAGCAGCGCGATGCATCCGGCTTGTGGTTGCGGTTATACTCGCCGGGAGAGTACGCCGTGCCGTCTCCGATCAGGCTGTTCAGGTAGCGAATCGGCACTGAGTAAGACGGTACGCCGCCGGAATGGCTGCTGACCGTAATGCCGACAACCTTGCCCTCATCGTTGATAAGCGCACCGCCGGAGTTGCCGCTGATGACCTGCGCCGTGCTTTCGATCATCGGTGCAAGGTAATCGTCGTTTTCCGGGTCGGTCACCTTGCCGGTCGTAACCGTTGCGGCACCGCCGCCCGGGTAACCGAGCGCGTAGACCGTGTCGCCTTCCTCGACCTCGGTGGTAACACCGAGGTACGGCAGCGTGCTGCCGACTACACGGATATGCGCGATGTCCGCGTCCGCGTCAAAGCTGTAGATCGTGACTTCCCGCTTGGTGCCGTCGTACATCTCAGCCACAAGGCGGTAAACGCCGTTGACAAGGTGTCCGCAGGTTACAGCATCACCGCGTGCGCTGAGCACAACGCCGCTGCCGATGCCGAGGATATTATTCTTGTAATCGTAGGCGTACAGCTTGAAAATCGCCGGTACACAGGCACTGAACACCTCGTCCGCCGTCATGCCGATATGTGCTTCCACAGTGAAGCTCTGCCGCAGATCCGGCTTTGCCATACGGGTGACGATAGCCGCAACCTCGCTGCGGCGAATGTTGGTGTTCGGCTTGAAATCATGCGCGTTGTTGCTGCCCGTGAGCACGCCCGCCCGGTACAGACGGTACACATCAGCGGCATAGCCTGCCGACATGTCCACATCCGCAATCGCACCGTCCGCAATGTCGTTGATCGCGGTCAGGGCGTCCTCCGGCAGCGCGTTTGCAAAGATGGACGCAAACTGTGCTCGGGTCGCCGGCTGATCGTAATCCGCATAAGTCGTGTTAATAATACCATTTTCCAGCGCATACGTCACATACGGCTGATACCACGGACGCACAGTCTCAAAATCGGTCGTGCCGCTGACATAGGTGCTGTGCAGACACGCCGCCAGCTTGATCGCCTGTGCGATCGTCAGGTTGCTGTTCGGCTTGAACTGGGTGGCGTTTACGCCGTCCACCAGCTTGTATTCATACGCCGCCTGAACATTCTGCGCGTACCACTCGGTTGAGGGCACGTCGGTAAACTGTCCGGCAGGATACGTTGTTTTCGAGGTAAAGTTTTCATAGCCCGCAAAAGCCGCAGGCAGCATGCCGACCATCAGCGCAGCCGCTGTGATCAGACTGAGCAATCGTTTTTTCACGAATTGCATTCCTCCCTTTGAGGCGTGGGTTTGTGGATTGGGATACAGGGCCGCAGAGCGACCCTGCTGAGCTGTCGCGAAACTACAGTTTCGCCGACAAGAGGAACGGACCGTGGGCCGTTCCAAAGTCGTCCGAAAGTTCCTATTCAGAAACTTTCTCCCTCTAGAAGTCAAAAAAGCGTGATACATGCTCCCGCTTTTTTGGCATTTGCGCAGCAAATGCTATTTCATGCGCGCTTCCGCGCGAAACACTTAGAAATACCAGTTAAATAGCATCTCCAGCAAACCGGTTCACATTTACTTAAATATACACCGATTCTGTGAGGAATTGGTGAAATATTTGTAAAAATCGGTTTACAGAACGGTTTGCAAAACTCAGTTCTCGTAAGCGGCTACGATCTCGCCGATATACATAGTGTGGTAGTCGTGATCGCCGTACCACTTGTCCTGCACTTCCTGAGCCATGTCGTCCGGTGCGATGTCGGTCACACCGCGCTTGCGGCAGATGAGTACCAGCTCGGCCTCCTCGAAGGTCGGCTGACCCTCTACGAATACCGGGGTAAGGCCGCTCTCGTGCATCTTATCCATGTCACGGCCGGACTTGGAGCCGAGGGTGTTCAGTGCCTGACGGTTGCCGTCCTTGAGCACGGTCAGGGTGAAATACTCGCCTGCGTCTACAAACTCCTTGGTGAAGCGGCTCTTGCGGATATAGCAGGTCGCACTCGGCTTGCCCCACATAACGCCTACAGCACCCCAGCTTGCGGTCATGGTGTTCCACTTGTCCTCGGTGCCTGCGGAAATCAGCATCCACTTCTGACCGATCAGTTCGAACGGATTGAAAGACTTTTCGGCAATGTTGATCTTCTTCATGATATGTTACCTCCTGAGAGAATTGTTTAGCAAATTGAGAATGGAAAATTAGCGCAAGGATAGCGACATTCTCAATTCTCCATTACTGCTGCTTATCCAGCGGCATTGTGCGGCGCAGCTTCATCTCCTGCCAGTCCTCACGCGAGATGAGGATCTGGCGCGGCTTGGAGCCTTCGGACGGGCCGATGATACCGCGATCCTCAATCTGGTCGATGATACGCGCGGCACGCGAATAGCCCAGCTTCAGACGGCGCTGCAGCATGGATGTGGACGCCTGACGGCAGTCCATGATGACCTCGATGGCTTCCTCGATGAGTTCATCCTCATCGTCGCCCGGGTCGTTCGTGCCGCTGCTGCCGCCCTTGTTATTGCCTACCTGCTCGGCCTGCTGCTCGATGTGCTCGAGGATTTCCTCGCTGTACTCGGCGGTGCTGGTCTCCTTGATGCGGGCAATAACAGCTTCGATCTCCTCGTTGGAGATAAAGCAGCCCTGTACACGGGTCGGCTTGCCCTCACCGAGCGGCGCATACAGCATATCGCCCTTGCCGATCAGCTTTTCCGCGCCGGTCGTATCCAGAATGATACGGGATTCGATCTGGCTGGCTACCGCAAACGCGATACGCGACGGGATATTTGCCTTCATGATACCGGTGATAACGTCAGCCGACGGACGCTGTGTTGCTACAACAAGGTGCATGCCTGCGGCTCGCGCCTTCTGCGCGATACGGCAGATGGAGTTCTCGACTTCCTTAGCAGCGACCATCATCAGGTCGGCCAGCTCGTCGATGACGATGACGATCTGCGGGAGCACCTGATACTGCTCGGGCGTTCCGTCCTCGGCCTGCTCGGCCTTGGCCTTTTCAGAACGCATGAGGTCGTTATAGCCGACCAGATTGCGCACCTGATGGTCCGCGAACAGCTTGTAGCGGCGTTCCATCTCACCGACCGCCCAGTTGAGCGCACCGGCGGCCTTTTTCGGGTCGGTGACGACAGGAATCAGCAGGTGCGGAATGCCGTTGTAGTTGCCCAGCTCGACCATCTTCGGGTCCACCATGATCAGGCGGACCTCCTCCGGCGTGGACTTGTACAGCAGCGAAATCAGCATGGAGTTGATGCATACCGACTTACCGGAGCCGGTGGTGCCAGCAATCAGCATGTGCGGCATCTTGGCAATGTCACCGATGACCGGCTTGCCGGTGATGTCCTTGCCAACGGCAAAGGACAGGCGGCTTTTCGCATTCGCGAACGCCGGAGAGCCGATACACTCGCGGATAAAGACGGTATTGACCGTCTTGTTCGGCACCTCGATGCCGACCGCGACCTTATCCGGGATAGGCGCGATACGCACGTTCGCCGCGCCGAGCGACAGCGCAATGTCGTCCGACAGAGCGGTGATGCGCGAGATCTTGATGCCGCGCGGGATGGTCAGCTCGAACCGGGTGACGGACGGGCCGCGCACGATGCCGATGATCTGCGCCTCGATGTTGAACGAGTCGAGCGTATCGAGCAGGCACGCCGAGCTTTCGCGCAGCTCGGCTTCTGCGCCCGCGACAGAGGCGTGCTTGCCCTGTGTCAGCAGGTCGATCGGCGGGTAGTCATAGACCGGCATGGGCGCTTTCTGGCTCTCGTCGATGGCGATATTCATGGCTTCCTGCTCGGTCTCCGAGATGTTCTCGGTCTTTTTCGACTTGGATGCCGGTGCAGGAGCCGCCTCATGCTCGGGCTCCGGCTCGGAAACATGCGCCGATTCTTCCTCCGGCTGCTTGTTTTCGACCAGATCCATAATGCTTCCGGCCTTTTTCTTCACGTTATCACGCAGTGAGCGCAGATATTCGTCCGGTGCGATGGCCTTGCCCTTGCGCTTTCGCGGGTCGATCAGTTCCTCGCCCGGCTTATCCTCTCCGGGCGGCTCGGTGTCGATCGGGATGTCAAAGTCGGATTTACGGTGTGCGCGGCGTTCCTCTCGGCGCTGTGCATGCGCAGCTGCCGCCTCATGGATGTTCGGCAGCTGGAGAGGTGCTTCGTAGCGCTCGCGCTCCTCCTCGTCCTCGTATTCGTACTCGGGCGGACGAACCATGTCGTACAGCGCCTGCGGCGTAATCCGGCAGGCCACCAACAGCGACACGATGAACAGCACCAGCAGGATGAGCAGTGCACCGATGGACGAGAGCGCCCACTCGAGCAGGATGTACAGACCGCCGCCCAGCAGACCGCCGGACGAGCCTTCCATGCCGGTAGAGAGCAGACCGCTGAGCGTGCTCATGGACAGGTCGTACTCATTTGCACACGAAAAGGCGTGAATGATACTGCCGATCAGCAGCGGCATGAGCGCGATACACGTTCCGCGCAGGCGCACAGGACCCTTGGGACGCGCAAACAGCAGCACGGCGATGCCGATCAGCGCAAACGGCATGACATACGCGCCCTTGCCGATGAGCGCACCGATGCCGCGGTGCAGCCACTTGAGCAGCACGCCGTCGATCGGCAGGATCGACAGCAGGCACAGCAGACCGACAATGCCCCAGATTGCGCCCCAGACCGGACGGGACAGGATCGGACCGAGTTCCTCCGGCTGCGGCTGTGCCGCACGCTTGCCCTTGGGCGCGCTTTTCGTCGATTTTTTAGTTGTGGTTTTCCTTGCAGCCAAAACTTCTATCCTTCAACTTTCTTTGTGATTCAATCTGACGGCGTTCTGCGCCGTTTTTCCGCTTTCTGCGGATACTCTGCAAGTATATTATAGCATAGAAATCCGGTTTTTACCACTGTTTTTCCGGAAAACAGCGACCGGTCTGCTCGTTTAGCCGTTCTCTGCGATGATGCGGTCGATGGCGGCTGCTACGCCGTCCTGGGCGTTGGTGAGCGTCTCGCGCAGGCACAGATTTTTAACGGCTGCGCTTGCGTTTCCCATCGCAATCGGGAGGGCTACGGCGTTCAGCATTTCAAGGTCGTTTTCGCTGTCGCCGATGGCCGCGGCGTGGTCGAGGTCGGTGCCCAGCTCGCGGCACAGCATGCCGAGAGCAACGCCCTTGTCCGCGGCCGGCGTGATGACCTCGAGGTTATCGGTCGCGCTGCTCATCACGCGGATACCCGGAATCTGTTCCAGCTGCGCACGGGCGCGCACGAGCATGACCGGGTCCTGACTGCGGATGAACATTTTATCAACCGAAATGTGGTTGGTGGCAATATATTCCGCAACAGACGGCACAACTTTTTTCGCGCTTAAATAGCCTTCATTCGACTTATACTTACCAAATTCGATATCATCATACGGAGTAATGAGCAACGTCTCCCCTACATACACCATCGTGATCATGCCAATGCGCTCCACCACAGCAGACGCACGCACGGCAGCTTCCCACGGCATAGACATACGCATGGTGCAGCGCTCCTGCGACACGCTCGACAGCGTAGCGCCGCCCGAGGTGACCATCTGGTCATCCGTGCCGAGCATGAGCGCGAAGTCGCGCGCCTCTCCGCAGATGCGTCCGGTGGACACGACAACGTGGATGCCGCTCTCGCGGGCGCGGCGCACGGCATCGGCAGTCGCCGGAGAGACCTGATTCTGCGGATTGAGCGCGGTTCCGTCTAAATCGAGCGCGATAAGGTCGATTTTTTTCATCTTCTTTCCTCCTGATACTGGCGCTGCTGCGCCGCATATTTTCCATCTTATTCAGCATACCGCAGCTGGGCAAAAATTGCAAGCAAATAAAAAATCGAACATTTGTTCTTGACAAATTGGGATTTTGCTCCTATTCTATGGCTCATCGAAAGGAGGTGAGGCCATGTGCAGCGAAAACGAAAAGCCGGATCGGCTGATCCGCATGCTGTACGACATCGCAGACGATGCGGAAGCGCCCGCGAACAGCCGGCTCAGCGCGATCAAGGAAATTCTCGACCGGACGGTCGGCAAAGGCGTAATGCTGGGCGGCGAGCAGACCGAAGTCCAGCCGGTGGAGATCGTGTTTCGGATCGTAGACGATACGAATTCCCCGTAACACGGCGGCAGGCAGCGTTCATGCAGTCGGATACGCTCGAAACCCTGTTCGGCGGCGCGGCAGGCGGCGGCAAAAGCCACGGCCAGCTGCTCGATGCTTTGCGGTTTGCGGTGTGCTATCCGGGTTCGCGGCAGCTCATGCTGCGACGGACCATGCCGGAGCTGGAGCGCTCGCTTGTACCGGCGGCTTTGCGGCTGTATCCGCAGTGCATTGCAAAGTACAAGGTGAGTGAGCACCGGTGGGATTTTGCAAACGGTTCGGCGCTGGAATTCGGGTACTGCGATGCGGAAAGCGACGTGACCAGGTACCAGAGCGCGGAATACGATGTCATCCGGTTCGATGAGCTGACACATTTCACCGAAAGCCAGTTCACCTATCTGCTGTCGCGTATCCGCGGCACGAACGGATTCCCCAAGCAGGTCAAGGCAACGACCAATCCCGGCGGTGTCGGTCACCAGTGGGTGAAGAGCCGGTTTATCGACTCCATGCCGCCGGACACCGTGCGCGAGTTCGACGGCGGCACGCGGCTGTTCCTGCCCGCAAGACTGGGCGACAATCCGTTTCTCCGCAAGGCGGATGCAGGCTACGAGAAACGCCTGAAGCTGCTCTCTCCTGCCGACCGGAAAGCACTGCTCGACGGCGTGTGGGAGCTGAACGAGGGACAGTATTTCAGCGAATTCTCACGCGACCTGCATGTTGTAAAGCCGTATGCCATCCCGCACGACTGGCGGCGCTGCCTGACCATCGACTACGGTCTGGATATGCTGGCAGCGCTTTGGATCGCGCAAAATCCGGACGGACACAGCGTGGTCTACCGCGAACTCTACCGTCCGGGACTCATCATTTCGGATGCAGCGGCGCAGATGCTTGCCTGTGAGACGGCGGGAGAACACATCGACTGCCGTCTCGCGCCGCCCGATCTGTGGAACCGACGGCAGGAAACCGGCAGAAGCGCGGTAGAACTGTTCGCGGACAGCGGACTGGATTTTATCAAAAGCAGCAATGAACGCGTCGCCGGATGGCTGGCGCTGCATGAGCTGCTGCAGCCGCGCAAGGATACGGACGGCGCCGTTCGTCCCAGGCTGACGATTTTCGACACCTGCCACAATCTGATCCGCACGCTGCCTGCGCTGCAGCACGACAAGCGCAATCCGTCCGACACAGCGAACACGCCGCACGAGCTGACCCATGCGCCGGATGCGCTCCGCGGGTACGCCGCGACCGTTTATGAGCCGGTGAAGGCTGTGCCGCAATCGGCGTATGACTGCGAAGTAGGAGAATTTCTCAGGTTTTGACTGAAAGGAGGCATTATGGAAATTTTATGTTACGCGCTGTCTGCGGCGGTGCTGGTTTTGACCGGTGCAGTCATCTCCGGCGGTGTGGTTCTGCCGCGGCGTTTGCCGAAGGAGCACACGGCAGAATCTACGCCGGAGGATACGCTCAGCCGCGATCTGGCGGCGCTGATGAACTACGGACGAGAGGAGGACAACGATGAAATTTGATCCGTCACCGACGGCTATCTGGAAGAAATATGAGCGCGACCGCGACTACAAGCGCTCAATCGGTTTATACGACCGTGTTCGGCGCAACGAGGCGTTTTACCTCGGCAGGCAGTGGGAGGGACTGCGCGTGCAGTCCCTCGACCCGCTGATCTTTAACGTGCTGCGCCGCTGTGTCAACCTGTTTGTGTCCATGCTGGTCTCCGACGATGTGGCGGTACGCGCCCAGCCGTTCGACATGGACAAGGACGGTCGGCAGACCGCGCATGTGCTCGAGCGTGCGTTTGCATCCGCGATCGAGCGTTCGGGTGTCAAGGCACTCGGCCGCCCGCTGCTGAAAAACGCCTGTGTGGACGGCGATGCGTGCTTCTACATGCACTTTGATCCGGCGCTTGAGACCGGTCAGGCGGTTAAGGGCGATATTGCGGTGGAACTGATTGATTCCACGAACATCTGCTTCGGCAACGCCGCCTGCGATGAGGTACAGCGCCAGCCGTACATTATCATTGCCATGCGGCGCGACGCAGAGGAGGTGCGGCAGGAAGCGCGCGCCAACGGCATCTCTGCGAGCGACGCGGAAGCCATTCGGCCGGATGACAGCGGCGAATATCATCGTTACCGCACCTCGAACGACAGCGACCGCGTGACTGTACTCCTGCACATGCGCAGGACCGAGAACGGCATTGCCTTCTGCAAGACCACGCGAAACGCGGTCGTAATGCGCGAAAAGGTGCTTCCCTATCGGCTGTATCCGGTGACGCACCTTTGCTGGAACCGCGTGCGCGGCTCGTGCCACGGCGAAAGTCCGCTGACCGAGGCGATTCCGAACCAGATCGCCATCAACAAGCTGTACTCGATGTACGTCCAGTGCATCAAGCAGGTGGCGTTCCCTAAGATCGTGTACGACATGACACGGTTCCCGAACGGCTGGTCGAACGACGTCGGCAAAGCGATCGGCATGCGCGGCAACCCGAATGAAGCGATCGCTGCCGCATTCCGTGCACCGGATATCTCGGCACAGGTGCTGCAGCTGCTCAAGCAAATGATGACCGATACCGCGGAGCTCATGGGCGCAAGCGAGGCCGCACTCGGCACGGTCAATCCGGACAACACCTCGGCGATTATCGCGGTGCAGAACGCAACGGCAGCGCCGCTCGAGCTGACCAAAATGGAGTTTTACCGCTTTACCGAAGACTGGGCGCGCGTGTTTCTCGATCTGATGGGCGCGCACTACGGTGTGCGCACGCTCGTTCTGCCGAACGACGACGGCGGCGAACCCGAAACATGCACGTTCGACTTCTCCGCACTCGCCGGGCAGGACATGCGCCTGCAGGTGGATGTCGGCGCGGCAAGCTACTGGTCCGAAACCATGCAGACGATGACAAACGATCATCTGCTGGAGAGCGGCGTTATTTCCGACCCGCTCGTATATCTGGAAAACGTACCGGATTATCAGGTACGCGGCAAACACGACCTGCTGCACGCACTTCGCGTACAGCGACAGCAGCAAAAAAGGAGGCAAACAGTAATGCAGAAAACCACAGTGAATCCCAATCCTGAGCAGGAAATGACGGTCAATCCGTTCGCACAGGAGCAGGCGGCGGAAATCCAGCCGCAGGAAAATGCGCAGACCTATCCGGTCGAGGTGGACGGCGATATCGTCGAACTGACGCTCGAGGAGCTGATCGACGCAGCCGCACAGGGACTTTCCAAGCGCAACGCGTACATCCGCCGCAACCGCGCGGCAAACGCCATGCCGAACGGCCAGATCTACGCCGCTTTCGTCGAGGAATATCCCGATGTCCGTCCCGAGGACATTCCGCAGCAGGTATGGGAGTGGGCGCAGCAGGAAGGCTCGCTCGTGTCCGCGTACCGCAAGTGGGAGATTGCCGAACTGAGAGACGAACTGGCAGCGCTCGAGATGAACCAGAAGAACCGCCGTGCGGCGGTCGGTCCGGCGCAGTCGGACGGGGAACCCACGGGGGCAGACCCGGTTACGCTCGCTTTGCTCGGCAAGTAACTTTTGCTGAATTGAAAATGGAGAATGGAAAATGGAAAATTACCGCGTTCATTCTCAATTATCAATTATCAATTTTCCATTACTGCACGATTGAACATTTATATAGGAGGTAAATTTTTATGGCTATCAATCTCGCAAGCAAGTATTCCGACCAGATTGCAGAGGTATTCACCCGTGCGTCCTTCATCAAGGGCAAGACCGCCGAGACGTATGACCTGACCGGCGTAAAAACGCTCAAGGTTTACACCCCGATCACCGTCGAAGAGGTCGATTACGACCGTGACGGCGGTCTGAAGCGCTACGGCGATGTGACCGAAATGCAGGATGTGGTACAGGAGCTGACCATGACGCAGGACAAGGCGTTTACCCTGACCATCGACAAGGGCAACAACCTCGATCAGAATCTGGTCAAGAATGCCGCCGACATGCTGCGCCTGCAGCTGAACGAAAAGTCCACACCGGCGGCGGACAAATACGCATTCAAGCGCTTCGTCACCATGGCGGGCAGCATTGTGGAAAGCGCAAAGCCGACCAAGGCGAATATCATCAGCAAGATTGCGGATGCATCGCAGGCACTTGACGATGCGCTTGTGCCGGACGACAACCGCTATCTGTACCTGACCAGCGAAATGTACAAGCTGGTGTGCACCTCGGACGAGTTTGCCGGTGTGGACGTGCTGGCGCGTCAGTCCATCGCCAAGGGCGTGTGCGGCGAGGTATTCGGCATGAATGTCGTCCGTGTTCCCAAGAGCTATCTGCCGGAGGACGTGTACTTCCTCGTTGCACACAAGGATGCCGTGCTCATGCCGTACAAGATTGCGGATGCCAAGGTGCATGAGGACCCGGTCGGCGTGTCCGGTGCGCTCATCGAGGGCCGCCACTACTATGATGCATATGTGCTCGGCGCAAAGTGCGGCGGCGTGTACGCACTGGTCGATGAGGACTGCCGCTCGAGCGCACCGACCATCAGCCAGGGCAAGATTACCGCGTTCGGCAAGGTGCGCTACACCCTGGACGGCTCGGATCCGCGCTACTCGGATTCCGCGAAGGATTACGTTGCCGGCACTGTGCTGACGCCGGAGACCGGCTGCAAGATCCGTGCATACTGCGTGCAGTCCGGCGCGTATCCGTCCGAGGTAGCGGAAGGCTAAGGCAACACCGCACAATTGAAGCAGCGGCTCCTCGCGCAGGCTCCGGTCGCGCTGCCGCGGCGCTTTGCGGAAATTTTATGTCCTGACTTTGGCTTCGGTTCCTTGCGCGAGTTCCGTCCGCGCTGCCGAGATTTCACGGTAATACATCAAGTATTACCGCAAAACCGCGCCTTGTCAGCACGCAAAATTTGCTCGCAAATCGCTCTTGTTCAATTATGCGGTATTGCCCTAAATTCAAATAGCAGATAAGAGTGAGGAGTGAGGAGGTAGGAGGTTTTCTTCGTTTGCTCCCCACTCCTGCCTTCTAACTTCTCACGGTATCCAATGAACTCATCACAAAGGAGGTAACCCTATGACCGGAACCGAATGCTTTCGTGCAGCGCTGAATATTTTATCCGAAACACCGGACAGCGGTGTGTATTACGAGCAGTTTGCGCTCGGTGCGCTCAACCAGCTGTTAGCGAACAGCCTGCGCGAGATGAACGCAGAACGTGCGTCTGACGGCAAAGACGTGCTGCTTGTGCCGCCGCGCATGACGGCGCTGACCGAGGAGCTGCCCGCCGGCGACTGGCTGGCGCGCGAATGTTTTCCGTACGGACTGGCGGCGCTGCTTGTCGCGGATGACGACAAGGCCAAGTTTAACTGGGCGGCAACCGAGTACAGCGAACGCCTGCTGAGTCACTGTCCCGCGCAGTTTACCGCCGTGCAGGAGATGATTTAATGCGAAGCTATGAATTTCCCTATCCGGAGGCCGAGCAGCAGACCGTGGTCAGCCGGTTCGGCGGCATCGACTGCCGCACGCATCCGACCAAGGTTTCCCTTTCCCGCTCGCCGGATATGCAGAACATGATCTGCGACCAGAACGATTTTCTGGTAAAGCGCACCGGATGGCGCACACAGGCGCAGTTTAACGCACCCATCTACGGGTTATTCGCCATGCCGGATGGTGTGGGCTGTGCCGTTCATACGGGTGCAAAGCTGTATTTTCGGGCGCCTGACGGCACGCAGACCGAGCTGTGCGCAGACATGAACGAGGCGTTTTCCCAGTCGTTTACGATGAAGGGTGTACTCTACCTGATGGACGGCAAAACCTATCGGGCGGTGCGCAAAAGCAGCAAAAACACGGCCTGGGAAGCCGTTTCCGTATCCGGCACAGCCTATGTGCCGACCACGACCATCTCTGCGGCGCCGACCGGCGGCGGCACCAGCTACGAGGCGGTAAATCTCTTGACGCCTAAGCGCATCAACACCTTTATCGGTGACGGCACAGCGACCCAGTTCAAGGTGGACGCGACCGACCTCGACGAAACAGCTGTTACAGCTGAGGTCAACGGCTCGGCGGTTACCGTTTCGGCGGTCAACCGCTCGACCGGTCTGGTAACGCTGGCCGCTGCTCCGGCAAACGGAAACGGTCTGGCAAATGTGTCCATCGCGTTTGCCAAAACCGTCAGCGGACACACGGACAAGATCAACAAATGCCGCTTTGCCGGGCTGTACGGCGGCAAAAACGACACGCGCGTGTTCCTTTCCGGCAACCCGGATGCGCCGGACTGTGACTGGCAGAGCGGCCTGTACGACCCGACCTACTTTCCGGACACCGGCTACACCCGCATGGGTACGGATGCATCTGCGATCGTCGGCTATCTCAAGCAGTACGAAAGTCAGGTCGTGGTCAAGTCCGGCGGCGCACAGGAGGCGACCAGCTATCTGCGCACCTACATGATGGCGGATGACGGTTCTGCGCTGTATCCGCTCAAACAAGGTGCGCAAGGTGAAGGCGCGATTTCGAGCCGCTGCTTCGCCGTGCTGAACGATCTGCCGCTGTATCTCTCGGCAAGAGGTGTGCAGGGCGTGTACGGCACCGCCGTTGCCGAACAGCGGACGATCCGCTCGGTATCCGATGCCATTGTGCCGAAATTATCGCAGGAGACCGACCTCAAAAACGCCTGTGCGGTGGTATTCGAGGGCAAATATTATCTGGCAGTAAACGGACACATTTATGTCGCGGACGGCTCTCTGACCGAGGAAAACGGCGATCCGGCGTGGTTTTTCTGGGTCAATGTGCCTGCACAGTGTCTGGCGGTGCTGAACGGTCAGCTGTGGTTCGGCACGGCAGACGGCCGGCTGTGCCGCTTTGCCAAAAGCGAGGAGGAGCACGCCTATCTTGATGACACGGCGGCGATTGCCGCGTACTGGCGCACGCCTACCCTGCCACTCTCCGACTGGAGCCGCTTCAAGACCGTGCGGGACGTGATTCCGACGCTCATGCCGCATTCCCGCTCGGGCGCGACCGTGCAGTACGAGAACGAAAACGGTGCCCAGCTTACGCTTTCCCGCAATATGGACCTGTTTTCCTTCCGCACACTGGACTTTTCACGGTTCTCCTTCCGGTGCATTCCGGGCGCCGTGACGTACCGTACCCGATGGAAGCAGCACCGCAGTCCTCTGTTTGCCGTGCGCATCGGCAACGACCGGCCGGATGAGCCGTTTGGTCTGCTCGCGCTCACCATCCGCTGGACACAGGGTCAGACCGTAATTTAGAAAGGAGGATTCCCCTTTGGCAATCATCAAATCAACTTCCGCGCGCCGAACATCAACCGTAAAGTCAGCCGCGTCCAAGTCAGCTTCGTCTAAGACGGCGGCAAGCAAATCGACGTCAAGCACGTCCTCCGGCACGCTCAATTCCAACGGCTACCGCGACAATTTTGACTACTCGGCGGCGATCGCCGGCACGACTGATTCAGCGAAACGCCAGCAGCTGCTGAGCGAACGCCAGAACAAGATTGACTCGCTCGGTCTCGGCGGCAAGGTTGCATCCAACGACGCGGTTTCGACGTGGAACGGCACCTACCGTCCGTACTCGGTTTCAAGCACAACAACCGGTGTAAACCGCGTCAGCAGCCTGTATGATGCGGCGGAAAATGCCCGTTTCAAGCGATTTGAGACCGCCCGCAGCCGCATTGCAAGGCAGCTGGAGAGCAATCTCGCATCCATCGAGAACGACTACGCCGCCGGTATGCGTCAGACCGACATCAATGCCCGACAGTCCGCGGTGAACAACGAGGAAAAGCTGGCGGCGCTCGGACTTAACATGGGCGCACGCGGGCAGGCAGCCACCAGCGGCATGGCGGAGACCAGCCGCATTGCGGTGGACAACCGGTACCGCAGCGACCTGAATTCGCTTGGGCAGGCGCGTCTGTCCGCGCGTGCGGCAGCGCAGAATGCTGCCGATGAACAGACCGCAGCCGCCGAGAGCAGCTACTATACCGCATCGGAAAATGCGGCGCTCCAGCAGGCGCAGGCGGCGTTGAGCCAGTTTAACGCCGACCGCGATTACGGCTTGTCCGTAGCCGGTCTGACCGGCTTCCTGAACGGCACGCCGACGTTGAACTGGCGCAATTATCAGCTGAATGTCAGCAGTGCGGCCGCGAATGCACAGACCCGTGCCTACGAGCAGGCGCTTGAGCGCTGGAAAACCAGCGGATACGTTCGTCAGGGTGACGCGGCTATCCTCGGTGTGCCCGCCGGAACGCCGACCGCCGATGTCAGCTACAAGAACGCAGCGCTCGCGCTGCAGCGATGGAAGAACGGCTACGGCGGCTGATTTTTTCAAGCCGCGTCTGTCCGAAAAAATAAATCACCTCTGCGCACAAGGCACAGAGGTGATTTATGATAAAGAAATGAAAATGTGAGCAATTTTATCCCAAAAAGCCAGATTCTCTGTTTCAGCACAGAGAATTCGCTATGCTACTGCGTTTATGATAGCACAGGTTTGTCCATCCGTCAACTCAAACGCAAGAATTTACTATATATTCGCAAGAAATTGCTATAAAAAACCGCACGCAAAAGCGTGCGGTTTTCTCATATTGCCGTATCGGTAAGGACGGAGACTTACTTGTTCTTCAGGTTGAAGAAAGCCTTCTTGCCCAGGAACTGTGCAACGTCCTCGCCCAGCTCTTCCTCGATGCGGAGCAGCTGGTTGTACTTTGCAACGCGGTCGGTACGAGACGGAGCACCGGTCTTGATCTGGCCAGCGTTCAGTGCAACAGCGATATCAGCGATGGTTGCGTCCTCGGTCTCGCCGGAGCGGTGGGACACGATGGCGGTGTAGCCGGCCCGGTTGGCCATCTGGATGGCGTCCAGGGTCTCGGTCAGGGTGCCGATCTGGTTGACCTTGATAAGGATGGAGTTAGCAACGCCAAGCTCGATGCCCTTGGACAGACGAGTGGTGTTGGTTACGAACAGGTCGTCGCCAACCAGCTGGATCTTGTCGCCCAGAGCCTTGGTCAGCATGGCCCAGCCTTCCCAGTCGGTCTCGGCCATGCCGTCCTCCAGGGAGATGATGGGATAGTTGTCGGCAAACTTCTTCCACATGTTCACCAGCTGCTGCTGGGTCAGCTTCTTGCCGGACTTGGGCTGGACATAGCACTTCTGCTCCTCGTCCCACCACTCGGAGGAGGCGGCGTCGATGGCGATCTTGAAGTCCTCGCCGGGCTTGTAGCCAGCTTCTTCGATTGCCTGAACGATAACCTTCAGGGCGTCCTCATCCTTCTTCAGATTGGGAGGCGTAGCCGCCCTCGTCGCCCACACCGGCAGCGGGAGTGCCGTTCTCCTTCAGGGTGGTCTTCAGCTGATGGAAGACCTCTGCACAGCGGCGCAGGGCCTCGCGGAAGGAGGGAGCGGAAACCGGCATGATCATGAACTCCTGGATCTCCACGTTGTTGGTGGCGTGGGCGCCGCCGTTGAGGATGTTCATCATCGGCATCGGCAGGGTCTTAGCGTTGCAGCCGCCGATGTAGTTGTACAGCGGCAGGCTCAGAGCCTCTGCAGCAGCCTTGGCAACAGCCAGGGATACGCCGAGGATAGCGTTTGCGCCGAACTTGGTCTTGTTCGGGGTGCCGTCAGCCTCGATCATAGCCTTGTCGATTGCCTGCTGGTCGAGAGCGTTCATGCCGATAACAACTTCAGCGATCTCGCCGTTTACAGCGTCAACAGCCTTGAGTACGCCCTTGCCGTTGTAGCGGGACTTGTCGCCGTCACGCAGCTCGCAAGCCTCGAAGATACCGGTAGAAGCACCGGACGGAACAGCAGCGCGGCCCATGTATGCGCCGGTGTCGCCCTCAACGTAAACCTCAACCTCAACGGTCGGGTTGCCGCGGGAGTCCATAACTTCGCGGCCGATTACATCAACAATTTCAATGTAGCCCTTCATAATTCTTTCTCCTTCTTACATAAGAATAGATTAGCTTATAAAAGAGTGGAGAGTGAAGAGTGGAGAGTGGAGATTACTCCGCCTTTTCACTCTTTCTGCTTCACTCTATTATTATCAATAAGAATATCCGAATTGCCGAGCGTTAAATGAAGATTTCTCTTCACTCTACACTCTCAACTCTTCACTCTGCTTACTTAACAAGCAGACTGTGACCAGTCATCTCTGCAGGCTGCGGAATGCCCATCATGTCCAGCATGGTGGGAGCCAGATCAGCCAGTACGCCGCCTTCTGCCAGCTTGCCCTCGTGACCGACCATTACGAGCGGCACCGGGTTAGTGGAGTGTGCGGTGAACGGAGTCACGCCGTCAGCGTCGAGCATCTGATCGACGTTGCCGTGGTCGGCGGTGATCAGGCACTGACCGCCCATCTTGAGGATGGCGTCAACGACCTTGCCTACGCCGTCATCGGTAGCCTCGATAGCCTTGACTGCAGCCTCGAATACGCCAGTGTGACCTACCATATCGCAGTTTGCGAAGTTGAGGATAACAACGTCGTACTTGCCGGACAGGATGCGCTTTACGCACTCCTCGGTAACGGCAGGCTCGCTCATCTCCGGCTGGAGATCATAGGTTGCAACCTTCGGGGACGGGATCAGAGCACGATCCTCGCCCGGATACTCCTTCTCAACGCCGCCGTTGAAGAAGAACGTAACGTGTGCGTACTTCTCGGTCTCGGCAATGCGGAGCTGGGTCATACCCAGATCGGAGATATATTCGCCGAACGTGTTCTTCAGGCTCTGCGGCTTGAAGGCGATTTCCACGCCCGGAATAGTAGCATCATACTGCGTCATGCAGACGTAGTGGATCTTAGGCTGTACGCGCTCAAAGCCGGTGAATTCCGGATCAACGAATGCACGGGTGATCTCACGCGCACGGTCGGGACGGAAGTTTGCGAAGATGATCGCGTCGTCGTCCTTGACGGTCGCGCCCTCGGTAACGATAACCGGAACAACGAACTCGTCGGTTACGCCGTTTGCGTAGGACTGCTCCATAGCCTCGTGTGCGGTAGCAGCGTGCTCGCCTTCGCCGAGTGCGATAGCGTTGTACGCCTTCTGTACGCGATCCCAGCGGTTATCACGATCCATTGCGTAGTAACGGCCGGATACGGTTGCGATGCAGCCGACCTCGACAGCGTCGATCTTGGCCTGCAGGCGGTCGATATACTCGATACCGGACTGCGGCGGCGTGTCGCGGCCGTCCATGAAGCAGTGGAAGCAAACCTTGCGCAGACCATTGCGGCGTGCCAGCTCGAGCAGCGCAAACATGTGGTCAATGTGGGAATGCACACCGCCGTCAGACAGCAGACCGAAAATGTGCAGGGTGGAACCAAACCACTTGCACTGGTTGATCGCGCTCATAAGAGCCGGATTCTCGAAGAAATCGCCGTCCTGGATGGCCTTGGTGATGCGGGTCAGCTCCTGATATACAATGCGGCCTGCACCGATGTTGGTGTGGCCAACCTCGGAGTTGCCCATCTGGCCGTCCGGCAGACCAACGTCCAGACCGGATGCACCGATATAGGTGAGCGGGTTCTCTGCGAAAATCTTATCGAGATTCGGCTTTTTAGCAGCCTCAATGGCGTTGCCCTTGGTCTCCTCGCGGTGGCCAAAGCCGTCCATGATGATCAGAGCGGTCGGCTTCTTCGGGCCCTCTGCCTTCTTGGCAGCAGCGGTGGCTGCCTTGGGCTTGCGGCCGCGCTTGGCTGCCGGCTTTTTCGCCTCAGTCTTGGCTGCAGTTGTCTTTGCCGCAGCGGTCTTGCGGGTACGCTTTGCCGCCGGCTTTTTTGCAGGAGCCGGATCTGCCAGAACATTAACCGGTGCGGAAGTCTTGATCTCGACTACCTCTACCTCCGGCATGCCCGGCATAGTGGTTTTTTTCATACTGATAAAACTCCTTTACAGAAGCGAACGATAAGAGAATAAAAGGGGACACGATATCACCATGTCCCCCTCCGCAAAACGGTGAGGGAGCGTTTCCCTTTCCCGTATCCTTATCTTACTGGTTAGCTGCTTCTACGATGGTAGCGAAGTCAGCGCTCTTCAGGGAGGCACCGCCGATCAGGCCGCCGTCGACGTCGGGCTGGGCCAGCAGCTCGGCGGCGTTCTTGGCGTTCATGGAGCCGCCGTACTGGATGGTGATGCCGCGTGCAGCGCGTGCGCCGTACTTCTCGCGCAGGCAGTCACGGATAGCGGAGCAAACCTCGTTAGCCTGCTCTGCGGTAGCGGTCTTGCCGGTACCGATTGCCCAGATCGGCTCGTAAGCGATGACAACCTTCTTAATGTCCTCAACAGCTACGTTCTGCAGAGCGATCTTGATCTGCTTGCGGATAACTTCCATGGTAACGTCCTGCTCGCGCTCGGTCAGAGACTCGCCTACGCACAGGATCGGGCGCAGACCGTTCTCGAGAGCGACCTGAACCTTCTTGCCGCAAGCCTCGTCGGTCTCGTTGAAGTACTGACGGCGCTCAGAGTGGCCGATGATAACGTACTTAACGCCCAGCTCCTTGAGCATGTCAGCGGAGATCTCGCCGGTGAACGCGCCGGACTTCTCGAAGTGCATGTTCTCAGCGCCGATTGCAATCTTGGAGCCCTTAGCAGCCTTTACAGCAGCCTGAATATCGGTGAACGGTACGCAAAGAACCATCTCGCACCACTTGGTCTTGGACAGGAGCGGCTTCATCTCTTCGATCAGAGCCTTTGCCTCTGCCGGAGTCTTGTTCATCTTCCAGTTACCGGCGATAATGGTCTTACGATATCTGCGATTCATGTTGGTTTTACCCCTTTCAAACATTCGGACGGACTTTTCCGTCTTAAATCTTTATGTATTTATACGGAGCGCTCAACAGAACGCGCTCCGATATAAAGCGTTCCTAATGGACTTACTTGTCCTGCAGGCAGGCGATGCCGGGCAGCTCGAGACCCTCGAGGAATTCGAGCGATGCGCCGCCGCCGGTGGAGATGTGGGTGATCTTGTCGGCAAAGCCCAGCTGCTCGCCGGCGGCTGCGGAGTCGCCGCCGCCGATGATGGAAACAGCCTTGCTCTCAGCGATTGCCTTGGCAACAGCCTTGGTGCCGACTGCGAAGGTGTCAAACTCGAATACGCCCATCGGACCGTTCCAAACAACGGTGCCTGCGTCCTTGACAGCCTCGGAGAACAGCTCTACGGTCTTCGGGCCGATGTCCATGCCCATCACGTCAGCCGGGATCTTGCCGGCCTCGTATACGACCGGAGCAGCGTCTGCGCCGAAGTGATCTGCACAAACGGTGTCAACCGGCAGGAGCAGCTTAACGCCCTTGTCAGCAGCCTTCTTGAGCAGGCCGAGTGCCAGCTCGATCTTGTCTTCCTCGCAGAGAGAGGTGCCGATCTCGCCGCCCTGCGCCTTGGAGAAGGTGTAGGCCATGCCGCCGCCGATGATGATGGTGTCGCACTTGTCGATCAGGTTTTCGATAACGCCGATCTTGTCGGAAACCTTAGCGCCGCCCAGGATTGCAACGAACGGACGAGCCGGGTCGCTCAGGGCCTTGCCCATGATAGAGATTTCCTTCTTGATCAGGAAACCGCATACAGCCGGCAGGTAATCTGCGATGCCTGCGGTGGAAGCGTGTGCACGGTGTGCGGTGCCGAATGCGTCGTTGACGTAAATGTCAGCCATGTCAGCCATAGCCTTTGCCAGCGCAGCGTCGTTCTTCGTCTCGCCCTTTTCAAAGCGAACATTCTCAAGCAGAACGACCTCGCCCGGCTTGACCTCAGCGGCCAGCTTCTTAGCATCCTCGCCTACAACGTCCTTTGCCATCTTGACTTCCTTGCCAAGCAGCTCGCTCAGGCGCTTAGCGACCGGAGCCAGCGAATACTTCATGTTTACTTCGCCCTTCGGACGGCCAAGGTGCGAGCACAGGATTACAGCAGCGTTGTGATCCAGCAGGTAGTTGATGGTCTCCAGCGAAGCACGGATGCGCTTGTCGTCGGTGATGTTGCCGTTCTCGTCCTGCGGTACGTTAAAATCGCAGCGGGCAATTACCTTCTTGCCGGATACGTCGATATCCTCAACGCTCTTCTTGTTATACTGCATAAATATCCCTCTCCTTTAAGATGTATTATAAAGTTACGATAAGGAACAAAAGCACGAACTTATTACTTAAATAATTTCGTTTCCAATACAGAATTATACTCGTAATTCGTGCCATTCGCAAGCAAAATTGTGAAAATCATCACATTCCAACTCGCTTTTAGAGGATTTTTGCGTTTTTCGCCAAAAAGTTGCGAAATATTAAACAACATTCACAATTTTTGCATCAATCCCGCGGCGTTCCATAATACGCTACAGCCATCGCCAGCGGACCAGTATTTGTCAGAACCGAAGGACCGATCGCTACGCGTTCCACATCGCGGAATCCAATTTCGGTACGCAGACGCTTTTCCATTTCATCCAGACGCTCGGCGGGTACATCGCCGTAGAGCAGGATAGCCGTCTGCTTATCCGGCTGCACCACACGGGCGGAGACTTTTTTGCTCATTCCGGCAACGAGTGCCTTCTCACCGCGCACCTTGTCACACACCTTTACCGCACCGTCATACACATGGCTGATGGGCTTGAGACCGAGCGCCTCACCCACGAAGGCCGCGCCGCCCGAAATACGGCCGGACTTCTTGAGGAACTTGAGGCTGTACACACCGAGGTAGGCTTCCACGCGGTTAAGACGGCTTTTTACCACGCTGACGATCGCGTCAAAGCTCTCGCCCTGCTCGCGCATTTCGGCAGCCTTGACAACAATGTGTCCGTAAATATAGGTGTATGTCTTGGAGTCGATGACCTCGATGGTCATTTTGCCCTCACCCTGCTCCTCCTCGAACATGGATTTTGCAAGACACGCCGCCTGATAAGTGCCCGAGCCGTTGCCGTTGATGAGCACCGCCAGCAGATGCGTGCAGCCGCGCTCAAATGCACGGTTGTAGGACTCGAGGAATACGGTCGGCGTAGTCATGGCCGTGCCGGGAATCTCGCTGCTGGTCTCGAGCAGCCTGCAGTAGTCCTCGGATGTGATGTCGTAATATTCGCGGAAGCTGCGTCCCTCATGCGTCAGCATGATCGGAACGATCTCAATGCCGTGCGCCTCTACCAGATCGTGCGGAATATCCGACGAGGAATCGGTCAAAATATGAATCTTTTCCATTCTTTACTCCTTTATGCCTGTGGGAACGGTCCCGCAAGTCTCAGATTTTCAAAGCCGGTCTGCCGCAGTGCCTCAAACACGATAACAGCGACCGAGTTAGACAGATTAAGGCTGCGCGCGCCCTCTCTCATGGGAATGCGAACGCAGCGTTCCGGGTGCTCGATGAGCAGCGCTTCCGGCAGACCGCGGGTCTCTTTGCCGAACATCAGGTAGTCGCCGTCGCGGTATTCCACCTCATGATAGGCGTGCGGCGCCTTTGTTGTCGCATAGAAGTATCGGCCATCCGGATTTTTCTCAAAAAATTCATCCAGATTTTTATACATACGCACATCGAGCAGATGCCAGTAATCCAGACCGGCCCGCTTCATGCGTTTGTCGTCGATAGCAAAGCCGAGTGGCTCGACCAGATGCAGCACACAGCCTGTCGCCGCACAGGTGCGGGCAATGTTGCCGGTGTTCTGCGGAATCTCCGGCTCGACCAAAATAATGTTGAGCATACTTTCGCCTCATTTACGAACTAAACTTCTTCTATTTTATGCGATAACACCGTATTTTTCAAGGTATATTCCCATTTTTCCGCAAAAAAGTTTCCCCTGAACACAAGATTCAGAGGAAATTTTCATGCACTATACTAATTTTTGATGATTTTGGACGAACGGCACATATCTTCAATTACTCAATATCCGCATAGACGCCATAGATATAGCCTTCCGCTGCGGCCTGCTCATCGGTCAGCACTTCGCCGGTAAGGCTCGGACCGGACGTATCGTCCTTGTATTCCACGCCCAGCTTGCCGGTGTGCAGCGTCATCGAGCGGGTCTGCTCCGAGCCGTCAGTAAAGGTGATGGTGACGGTCAGCTTTGCACCCTCAAAGCCGTCCACAGCCTTGTGCCACGAATCCTGCAGATCATCGTCCGTGGTTTCCGGCTGGCTGGGCAGCCACAGACCGTAACTGGTGTCCGGGTCGTATGCGTCGGTGAAGCCGTTGTCCAGCTTCCAGCACAGGTCGGCGTACATCTGCTCTGCACCCTCAACGCCGTTGCCCCAGACCATCACGGTGTCGGCACCGTCGAGTTCGGGGTTCGTGCCCTGATGCATCGAGCGCACCCACTCGTCGCGGTCGGCCGATGTATCCTTGACGGTTTTCGTGCGGTAGACTGCGCCCTTGTCGATGGTCGCGGATATGGTTTTGATATTCTCGCCGGTCACCTTGAACAGACAGCCGGAGTAGAAACCCTTTTCCGGATCGTCTGCGCCGCTGCCGGTGTCGAACACGATCTTGCTGTCCTTCGGCTGACGCAGCTCGCCGGTGTCGGCAGCATAGGCTGCAAAGCCGAATGTGTGACTGATGGCATCCGCTACGGCTGCACTGCCGGTCTGCACGGTGCCATTATGCGTACGATAAACCGCCGTGCCGCCCAGCACAATACCGAACGCGCAGGCTGCCGCCAGAAGGCGCTTTGCCATTCCCCACGGATGGCGCGGCACCGCATGCAGCGGTTCGTTCGTCAGCTTACGCGCTTCACGAGCTGCTGCCAGCGTGCGCTCCTTCAGCTCCTGCGGAGCCTTGATGTCCTTCAGTTCGTTCCAGTTGTTCTTCATCGTAAGATCCCTCCAAATCCAGCTTTAATTGCTTTCTTGCGCGATGCAGCCGCGTGCGTACCGTTGCCGGACGGCAGCCGACCATTTCCGCGATCTCCTCTGTGCGGTAGCCCTCCACATAGTGCAGCCACACCGCGATTCGCTGATCGTCCGGCAGTGCGTGTACCGCCTGCCACAGCTCACTGCTGCTTTCCGGTTCCGGAGCGGCAGCATCCGCGGCAGCTTCCATCGGCGCGGTGCGCTTAAACCACGCCGACCGGCGAAGATCGGCGCACCGGCTGAGCGTTACGCGCAGCAGCCATGCTTTCAGGTGCTCGGTGTCGCAGAAATCGGTGTCGTCCCGCAGCAGCCGGAGAAAGACTTCCTGATAGACGTCCTCTGCGTCCGCGCGGCTGTTCAGTCTGCACAAAGCTAAGCGGTAGACCGCGTCGCCGCAGGTGTCCATCGCCTGCTGTAGAAATGCGTCCGACCTGAGTTTTGTCTGCATTGCTCTCTCCTCCTTTCACCAACAACACGTTTTGCAGCGGCAAATCGTTCCCGCTGCCGCCGGATTTTTTGAGATTTCGGCTTGTTTTCCCTTCGCTTTGTGTTTCCCTACAATTTACAGATGTTATTTTTGTAGTACATGCACAAAAACTTTTGCATTTTCTCTGGAACATTAAACAAAAAATCTATTGCATTTTTATCTAAAACGACTATAATAATAATTGTTCTAAGGAACACAACAAATCGACAATAACCAACAACCACATTGGTTTTTATATTTCATTTGCTCTCTTTTTTTCTTTTTTTCTTTCTTTACTCTTTACCTGCTCTTTGAGGGAAAATCGCCGTCTGATTCATCAGGCGGCTTTTTTCCGCCTTGCGGCAAAAAAGCTGCGGTTTAACCGCAGCTTTGAGGCTGTCGAAAAACTCCGTTTTTCGAGCAGCCTCTCGATTGAAACCACGCTTTCAATCGAATCTTGACGAAAAGCCGCGCCCTACGGGCACAATTTTTCGTCCCTTGTATAATTCCCGAGGTACACGCCCCCGGGAATTATGAATTTGCTGTGCAAATTCTATTTTATGCGTGCTGCCGCACGAAAAGTAAAAACGATAGATTGACTTTATCGACAGACTGAAAGCTGCGGTTTAACCGCAGCTTTTTTAGTTTGTTCCGACAGTATGCGTTACAGTGCTACCTATGGTATCATACGGATACAGGGTATTCAGAGCCGCCGCAAGCGCCGGACTCTCCAGCGTATACCATCTGTCCTTGCCATGTAGTTCTGTTTTCAGCAGCAGCAACTCTTCCGAATCATTCCTGCACAGAAAGAGCATATACTCTGCTTCCGCGCTGTCTATTTGCACTGCAACGACGCACGGAATCCTGGTATTCGTGCCGTACGGTGTCCATCTGCCCGGAAAGCGCCGCTTGCCCTTACTGTCTGCAAGCAGCTGCACGATCGTCTCCCGATTTTCCGTAGAAAGTGTAATTTCTTCGGACGGGAACGCATAGTTATAAATCGTTTTGCTCGTCACCGGCGTATAGCTGTACGCCTTCCACGAAAACGAATCATCGACTGCACAGCCGATCTTCCGTGGTGCAAAGAATATGCCATAGATCCCCACCGCACAAAGCAGAAGGAGCAGCGCCGCTGTCACTGCACATTTGACCGATTTCTTCATATTGTCTCCCTCCCGATTCTCTATCCTTATTCTTGTACCTTGATGATACCGAACGATCCCTTGATTGTCAACCAAATTGTTCCCTGAGATACAGAAAGGCGGTACCGCTATGCAGCGATACCGCCTTTTCTTATTTCTCTTTGAAAAATTCTCTGGTCTGCTGCACATTTTCCTCGATGGCGGTCTTGAGCGCCTCCACCGATTCAAACTGCATTTCCGGACGCAGGAACTTATGCAGCTCCACATGGATCATCTTGCCGTACAGATCGCCCGCAAAGTCGAGCAGATGCGGCTCGATGGTCGGTGCACCGCCGTCCAAAAATGTCGGCTTTACACCGATATTGGTCGCTGCGATATAGCTCTGTCCGTCCACCAGCACACGGGTTGCGTACACGCCGTACGGCGGCAGCGCCATTTCGGTCGGCAGACGCAGATTGACCGTCGGCACCTGCAGCACGCTTGTGCCAACACGCCGTCCGTGCTCCACAATACCGGAAACCGTATACGGATGACCGAGAAACTTAGCCGCACCTTCCATATCGCCCTGCGAAATCAGCTGACGAATATAGGTGGAGGACACCACAATGCCGTCAATCTTGACATCCTCGATGCAGTCATAGCCGATGCCGGCCTTTTCGCACTCGATAGCCATGCCTTCTGCGTTGCCCTGCCCCTTGTAGCCGAAACGGTTATTGCGTCCCGAGATAATCCAGCCCGCATTGAAGCGACCGATGAGCAGCTTGTGGATAAAATCGCGCCAGTCCATGTGCTGCATTTCATGGTCAAAGTGGCCGAAAATAACCTCGTCCACACCGCCGAGCTTTTTGATCTCCTCGGTGCGATATGCATTTGCGGTCAGCAGCGGCACCTGACGACCCATGACAACCGAATCCGGATGCACATCAAACGTGAAAACCGCACTCGTGCCGCCGATTTGCTTGGCACGCTCGACCGCACGCTGCATGAGCGCCCGATGGCCCAGATGCACGCCGTCAAAGTAGCCGAGCGCGATGGCACGCGGCTTTGTAACTTCTATCATAAGGGAATCCCCCTGAAAAAATTGATAATTGAAAATTGAGAATTGAGAATGAATGTGGCGCTTCGCGCTTATTAAATCATCGCGCAAGGCGCGATACCTTCATTATCCATTTTCCATTTTCAATTCTCCATTTCTGTTTGTATGCAAAAACTTATCGGAAGTTTTTGTATACAAACAGACCCAAACCGCCCTTATCCAGCTCTCTCACCTGACCGAGCATGAGGAATTTATCCTGATGGTACACACGGCAGATGGTATCTGCGGTTTCCGGCAGGCTGTCGGTCTGGCGCGGAAATACGACTGCGCCTCTCGCAATGCGCTCCGCGCCCTCGTCGGTAAGCGAAACGGCGGGTCTATCGGTAAACAGGCTGTCGGTCGGCAGCAGAAGCTGCTGCATGGTGCCCTCTGCCATTGCCTGCTCACACTCGGCAAAGGTATGGCACTGCGCCAGCTCATACGCGCCCGAACGGGTGCGCTCCAGACTGTGCAGCACGGCCAGCGTGCCCAGTCTTTCGCCAAGGTCATTGACCAGTGTGCGGACATAGGTGCCCTTGCTGACCTTGCACCGCAGCGTGCCCTTCTGGGCATTCTCGTCGAAGTCGAGCAGGTCCATTTCGTGCACAATGATATCGCGCGCCGGACGCTCCACTTCCCTGCCCTTGCGGGCGAGGTCGTACAGCTTCTGGCCGTTCACCTTGACCGCCGAGTACATGGGCGGCACCTGCTGCTGCGGACCGATAAAGCGCCGCACCATCTGCTTTACCGCGTATTCCGCGGCATAGCGTTCGCTGGTCTGGAGCATTTCGCCGGTGACATCCTGCGTATCCGTGCAGTAGCCGAGCGTGAACCCGGCAACGTATTCCTTATCCTGCGCTGCAGCAAAATCTGCCGCCTTGGTCGCACCGCCGACGAATACCGGCAGAACACCGGTCGCCATCGGGTCGAGTGTGCCGCCGTGACCGATCCTGCGCGTGTGCAGAATACCGCGCAGCTTGGCAACCACATCGTGCGAGGTAAAGCCCTGCGGCTTGTTCATCAGCAGAATGCCGTTCAGGTCACTTTGCTGCATGAAACTGCTCCTCTGCCGCCTTCAGCATAGCAGCCTTGGCCTCCGCCATGCCGCAGGTGAAGCTTGCACCTGCCGCACGGACATGACCGCCGCCGCCGACCTTCTTGCAGATAGCAGCCGCGTCCATCTCCTTGGTGGTGCGGACGGAAACGCGAACCGTGCCGTCCGGCTTCTCAGTCAGCGTGATGCCGATCTGTACGCCCTCAATCTGACGCGTGAGCGATGCAATCGAGTCCAGATCGTCCATATCCGCGCCTGCATGGTCGATATCCCCTGCGCCAGAGCACGGCAACCGCGATCGCGCCGTTCTCGTGGAACTCCATCGTATCAAATACAATGCGCTCCATCTCAAAACGCGGACGCGATTTGGTCTCAAACAGTACGCGGTTGATCTCACCGCCGTCGATACCGGCAGTCAGGCAGGCCGCCGCTACCGCATGCGAATGCGCGGTCGTGTTGGAGAACTTAAAGCAGCCCGTATCGGTTGAAACACCGATATAAATGCACTCTGCAATGTCGGCCGTGAACTTAACGCCGAGCGCCGTCAGCACATCGTACAGCACCTCGGCACAGCCGCCTGCATCCGGCCGGATGAGGTTTTTTTGCCGAAGCCGTCGTTAGAGCCGTGATGGTCAATGACCAAATCGACCTTGCCCTTTGTACGGCTCTGCCGTGTCCGGAAACAGCTTCTCCTCAGCGATATCGGTCGAAACTACATACGCCGGAACGAAATCCTCCGGCGGATAATACGGCACGATCAGCGGCGCATATCGCCTGGTGATCTCCGGATTTTCCAGAATATATGCGCGCTTGCCAATCTGCTGCAGACCGCGGCAGAGCGCACCGGCACAGCCTGCCGTGTCGCCGTCCGGTCTGCGGTGAGTCAGGATGAGAATGTCGTCCGCTGCCTGCAGCGCAGCAGCAGCGCCAGCAACGTCAACGATCATTCTGCGTCCTCCTCTCCCAGCTTGCCTTCATTTTTCAGCTCGTGCAGCACCTCGGAGATGTGTGCACCGTGGGTGATGGACTGATCCAGCTCAAATACCAGCTCCGGCGCGTAGCGCAGCTGTACCTTGTGGCCAACCTCGCGGCGCAGCCAGCCTGCCGCAGACTTCAGGCCCTTCATCACGTCCCTGGTCTGCTGCTCGCTGCCGAGTACGGAAATATAGCACTTCGCATAACGCAGATCGTTGGTAACATCACAGTGTACCACGGAAACCATAGCCTCCTGCACACGCGGGTCCTTGACAGAGCGCATCGCCTCCGCCAAAGCCTTCATCACTTCTTCGGAAATACGATCAATTCGAGTAGACATTTTACAAATCAAACCTCCTTCGTGAGGGATTGGTTAAATAATGGAGAATTGAGAATGGAAAATGGAGAATGATTCTCTATTTCCACTCTGCACATTCCTCCGGTCGTATAGGAAAATGCGCTATCGCGCATTTTCACACGCACCGCAGTGCGTGATTCAATTCCCCATAAAAGTCCAGCTCCGCCGGACTTTTATACCACTGCCCGCGCCGCGGCGGCGCGGCCTCGTCCGCCGTGCGGACGAGAGGTTATCCGAAAAAGTTTCTTTGAACTTTTTCGGTATCTAAGGGGGACGGAGTCCCCTTAGAAAAGCAGTTTTACTGCTTCACTTCTTCCATAACAAAGCACTCAATGATATCGCCTTCCTTGATATCATTGTAGTTCTCGATGCTCATGCCGCACTCATAAGAGGTTGCAACTTCCTTGACATCGTCCTTGAAGCGCTTGAGGGTATTCAGGTGGCCCTCGTGGAATACGATGCCGTCACGGACTACGCGAACCTCAGCGTTACGCTGAATCTTGCCGTCCTGCACATAGCAGCCTGCAACCGCGCCTGCGCCGGTGATCTTGAACACCTGACGAACCTCTGCGTGGCCGAGAACAACTTCCTTGAACTTCGGCTCGAGCATGCCCTTCATGGCCTGCTCCATCTCCTCGATGGCATCATAAATAACGCGGTACATACGCATATCAACGCCCTGCTGTGCAGCGGAGTCGGTAGCGGTGCGGTCCGGACGAACGTTAAAGCCAACAATGATCGCGCCGGAAGCGGCAGCCAGCATCACGTCGGACTCGTTGATGGCGCCCACGCCGCCGTGGATGACGCGGACGCGGACCTCATCGTTGCTCAGCTTCTCCAGAGAGGAACGAACCGCCTCGACAGAACCCTGAACGTCGGCCTTGACGATGATGTTGAAGTCCTTCATCTCGCCCTGCTGGATGGAGGCGAACAGGTTGTCGAGCGTGACCTTATGGAACAGCTTGTTGCGCTCTTCCTTTTCCTTGTCCTTGCGCTGCTCAACCAGCTCACGAGCCATCTTCTCGTCGTCTACGGCGTCAAAGATGTCGCCTGCACCCGGAACCTCAGCCAGACCGATGATCTCGACCGGAACGGACGGGCCTGCGGACTCAATCTTCTTGCCGTCGTCGTTGGTCATTGCGCGAACGCGGCCGACAGAGGTACCCGCGATAACGGTATCGCCTGCATGCAGGGTGCCGTTCTGTACCAGAAGGGTTGCAACCGGACCGCGGCCCTTATCCAGCTTTGCCTCGATGACGGTACCGTGCGCCTTGCGGTTCGGGTTTGCCTTGAGGTCAGCCATTTCAGCGGTCAGCAGTACCATTTCGAGCAGGTTGTCAATGCCCTGACCGAACTTTGCGGAGATGTTGCAGACGATGGTCTGACCGCCCCACTCCTCCGGTACCAGCTCGTACTCGGTGAGCTGCTGGAGCACACGATCCGGGTTTGCACCCTGCTTGTCGATCTTATTTACGGCAACGATGATCGGCACGTTTGCTGCCTTGGCGTGGTTGATCGCCTCGATGGTCTGCGGCATAACGCCGTCATCGGCTGCTACGACCAGAATGGCGATATCGGTTACCTGCGCACCGCGTGCACGCATGGAGGTAAACGCAGCGTGACCCGGGGTATCGAGGAAGGTGATCGGCTTGCCGCCAATCTTAACGCGGTATGCGCCGATGTGCTGCGTAATGCCGCCGGCCTCTCCCTCGATGACCTTGGTCTTGCGGATCGCGTCGAGCAGGGAGGTCTTGCCGTGGTCAACGTGACCCATAACAACAACGACCGGATCACGCGGCTGGAGCTCCTCTTCCTTGTCCTCGTGCTCATCGAACAGCTGCTCCTCGATGGTAACGTGTACTTCCTTCTCAACCTTGCAGCCCATTTCCTCTGCAACGATGGCTGCGGTATCGTAGTCGATCACCTCGGAGATGGACGCCATAACGCCCAGCTTGATGAGACCCTTGATAACATCCGCTGCGGTGCGCTTCATACGGGAAGCCAGCTCACCAACAGGGAAATCTCCTCCGGAATCATTACCTTTACCGGAATCTTCTTAAGTGCTGCCATCTGCTGCTGACGCTGCAGGCGACGCATCTTCTCCTGCTCCTCCTGACGGCGCTTGTTGCCGAACGGCTTGAGCGCTGGTCGGACTTCTTGGTCAGCTTCTGCTTCTTGCTGCCCTTGGACTCCATTCGCTCGGCCTTTGCGTCAACCAGCTTATCTACATGATCATCATATTTTTGCAAGGTTTACGTCGCCGGTGCCGCGGGTATCAATGCGGTGAACCTGCTTTTACCTTGCTCTGTGTCGGCTGCTGCTGCACGATAGGCTCCTCTCTCTTGGACTCGGTCTGCTGTTTGGTTTCCGCCTTGGACTGCTCCGGCTTCTTGCGGGATGCACCCTGTGCGTTCAGCGTACCTTCCATGTCGCTTACTTGATTATGCTGGGTGAGATACTCGAAAATGACCGACAGGTCGGTATCGTCAAGCACCTGCATGTGATTCTTCGGTGCAGAGCCGATACTTCGTCAGAATTTCAGTGATCTCCTTGGTGGATACGCCGAAGTCCTTTGCGACCTCGTGTACCCGATATTTATTGTCTAATGCCATGGGCAATAACCTCCTTACACACTTCGTTCAAAACCACGGTTTTGAACGAGAGAGGACGTACCGAACATGTTCGGATACGTCCAAAGCTGCGAAAAGTTCCTCCTGTGTCGAAACTTTTCTCCGCTCTGGTATCAAATGCACGGGCAAAGCTCGCACATTTGATGCAAAGCTATGCTTTGCTATTGGAATGCGCGCTGCGGCGCGGGAAATTACGTTTTATTGCGGAAGCTGCGCTTGCCGCTGTTGAAGCTCGGCTTGCCGGCACCGCTTTTACGGTACGGGCGGCGTTCGCCGTCCTTGCGGAACGGACGCTTATCGCCGTCGTTCTTGCGATACGGACGGGATTCGCCGTCATTCTTGCGATACGGACGGGATTCGCCGTCTTTGCGGAACGGGCGCTTCTCTCCGTCGTTCTTGCGATACGAACGGGATTCGCTGTCCTTGCGGAACGGACGCTTCTCGCCGGACGGCTTACGGTAGGTGCGCTTCGGCTTCTCCTCTGCCGATTTTTCGGTCTTGACCGGCGCTTCCTCGGTCTTTTCCGCCTTATCCTTATGCTTTTTGATGCCCCTGCGGGACTGGATCTTTACGTTCTTTTCGCTAAGCTGCTGCGCCACTTCGGCGTATGCAGGATCCTGCTCCGCCAGCTTATTTACGGCTGCTGCCGCCATGCCGATGTCCGCTACCGCGCACATCGCGCAGCCTGCCTTGCCGATCGCGCTGCCGAGTTCCAGCTTGCCGTGCGGCAGCGTTACGCACGGCACATTGGCCTTATCGGCGTAAAATGCGGCTTTTTTCGCTGCATTTGCGCCTGCGTCACCCGCAATGAACACACAGCGAGTCTTGTGGTCGAAGCACGCCTCGCGCACCAGCTCGTCGCCGTAGGCCAGCTTGCCGGCACGGCGTGCCAGACCGAGCATTCTCAGAACCGGATCAGTTGCCATTTGCACCCTCCTGTTCCATCTGCTGCTCGAGCTGGTCGTAAACCGACTCGGGCACCTCTACACTAAGCGCGCGCTCGATCGCACGGCTCTTGCGGGCCTTTTTCAGACATTCCGGCTTGCCGCACAGATATGCGCCGCGGCCGGGTGCCTTGCCCTTGAAATCCAGCGAAAGCTCGCCTTCCGGCGAACGCACCACGCGGATCAGCTCCCGTTTCGGGAACATTTCACGGCAGCCGAGGCACTGCCGCATGGGAATCTTCTTCTGTACCATATTCTGCCGCACCTCCGCTTGCTTATTCGCCCTGAGACTCAGGAGCGATATCGATCTTGCAGCCGGTCAGCTTGGCAGCCAGACGCGCGTTCTGGCCTTCCTTGCCGATAGCAAGCGACAGCTGATCGTCCGGAACGATAACGCGGCAGGACTTGTTGTCCGCCTGCATGGTGGCATTGATAACATCAGCCGGAGCGAGTGCCGCAGAAACGAACTGCGCCATATCCTCGTTCCACTTGATGATATCGATCTTCTCGCCGTTCAGCTCGCCGGTGATGTTGGCAACACGCGCACCGCGGGTACCAACGCATGCACCGATCGGATCGACGTTCTCATCGTGAGAAACAACAGCGATCTTGGTGCGGTTGCCTGCCTCACGCGCGATGGACTTAACCTCGACGATACCGGAGTGGATCTCCGGCACCTCCAGCTCGAACAGACGCTTAACCAGACCCGGGTGGGTGCGGGAAACAACGACCTGCGGGCCGCGGGTGCCGCGGCGAACCTCGATGAGGTAAACCTTCAGGCGCTGACCCTCAGTCAGGACCTCACCGCGCACCTGCTCGGAAGCGGCCAGAACAGCCTCGCTCTTCTCGCCGCCGGAAACAACATCCAGATAAGCGGTGCCGGAGCGCGGATCGATGCGGGCAACCACGCCGTTCAGGATCTCGTGCTCCTTGCTCTCGAACTCGGAGATAACCATGCCGCGCTCTGCCTCGCGGATGCCCTGAATGATAACCTGCTTTGCGGTCTGGGCAGCAATGCGGCCGAAGGACTTGGTCGGGATGTCGATATCAATGATATCGCCTACCATCGGGTTGTTCTTGTACTCGGCAGCCTCCTCAAGAGTGATCTCCTCGTACGGCTCGTACAGATCCTCCGCCTTGACAACCGTCTTGCGGACAAACATGTGAATGGTCTTCTTGTCGCGGTCCGGCTCAACGTAAACATTGTCGGTCATGCCGTCGTTATCGCGCTTGTAGGCGGTGATCAGCGCCTGACCTACGCGGTCGAGCATATAGTCTACCGGAATGCCTTTTTCCTTTTCCAGCTGTTCCAGCGCGTCAAAAAATTCTGCGTTAACCATTTTTTCCTATTCAGCTCCTTCTTATATCTCTACCGCCAGTCGAACTGCGGCAATGTCTTTGGGTTCGTATACGGTCTGCTCGCCGTTCACTTCCAGCGTTACGGCACCGTTGTCATAGCCGGCGAGTGTGCCCTCGATCTGCTTCATGCCGTTCATCGGCTTGTAGAAGCCTACTTCGACGGTCTGACCCATGAACGCCTGGAAATGCTCCGGACGCTTGAGGCGGCGCGACATACCGGCCGAGGAAACGCACAGCGTATAGGACGGCATATCGTCAAATTCCTTTTCATCCAGCATAGGATCAAGCGCGCGCGAAACCTGCTCGCACTGGTCAATGTTGACGCCCTCCGGTCGATCCACGGTGACGGTCAGCATGTACTGTCCGCCCTCTTTTTCAAACTCCACATCCCACAGGGAAACACCAGCCTGTTCACACAAAGGCTTTACCAGTTCCTCTACGCGGGCTACGATCTGCTTTGCCTGCAAAGCCGTCCCTCCTTACTGAAAAATTTTCTCCGAGCAAAGCGTAAGGAGTGGCACTTGGCCACTCCTTACGGTTACTTATCATCTTACATTGATAGTATATCACGCATTGCCGTACATTGCAAGCGTTTTTTGCAATAAAAATATCCATTTTTACCGTGAAAATGCACAAATTTAGGCGTGTGAGCCGCAAATTTTGCGGGTTAGCGGCTGCTGCCGCGTCTCAGCTCGTGCAGGATGCACAGTCCCATGGCCAAGATAGGAAACAGGATGCGCAGACTGAGGAAGCCCATCGGGTCTCCGAAATCGATGTTTGCATCTAACACCATTCCAATAAACCAGCCTGCAATGGTGACTAAGGTTGCTTTCAGGTACATAATCTCTATCTCCTTTTATTTATTCCAACTGTCAATTACTTAAATTCACGCCAGTTAAACGAATCATAAAAAAGATTCCAACTCAACACTATAACTAATACCATTTACATTTGCTTCGCTTTCACTACGAGAAAAAGCACTCCACAAATTCATATTAGAATAACTCTTTTGATTATACATTGCTATATAATTCTTTACTGCATTTCTATATGCCGGAATAAACTCATTATAAAGCGGCAATAGTTCTTCTTCCAAAAGCGAATAGTTGATATTTTCCTTTTGCAATGTCTGTAACATTTTCTCGTTCCGGCTAATAAGAGCTTCACTATCCGGATTTCTTGTTGCTGGATTTATTGTAAATAAATTCGCGTTGATTGATTCATTATAAAGATCAAGTTCTCCTCTGCATATGGTAATTGTACGCTCCAACTTATACGCTGCTGTAACAATTTCTGTGAAATCGTCATAAACTGAAATCGTCTGCGTATTGCGGTCATAGCCGATATCCGCGCCGAACGCATTCGACACCGCACGAATCGGCACATAGGTCGTGCCGTTGTAGATAAACGCCTCGACCGCTTTACCGTTGGCGTCTGTCATGTCGATTGCTTCGTTGTTGAATTCCACATTGACGCCGGACGTGACGGTGATCGTCTTGCGATAGGTGTTTGCCGCATAGGATGTGGTCAGAAACAGGGCAAACATCAGGATGATTGCGGGGATTCTCTTTTTTTCTCATAGCAGGACCTCCCTTTATTTGTTTGTTACAGTATACCAAACAAATCCTGATATTTCAACGCCTTATTATCGAATAAGCACAAAAGCCGTCCAGCATTTCTGCCGAACGGCTTTGCTATTCCGTTTATATCTCAACCGACTGCACACCCGGGATATCCTCCTTCAGCCGCAGAAATCCGCTTTATCGAAATGCCGCGGCATGGCAATGTACAGCACGATTTTACCGAATTGCCTTCCTGCCGCTTGAGATCGATCTCTCGCACAGTGATTTTCCTCTGTGCCAGCCAGTCGTACAGACGCACAAGATCGCCTTTGCCGTCTGTCAGACCGACCGCAAGCTCGGTAACCTGCATTTTTTCACGCCGCTCGACACCGCGCAGCAGTTCAGCATGAGGGCAGATGCCGTAATACCGGCTGCTCCCACGATAGGCAGAAAACCCTACGAGGAGACCAGCGTCATCAGTGCCGCACCGAGCGAAACCATCATGTGTACGCGGACCGGCGCCTTTCATGCGTGTCTGCCGCTCCACAACGATCAGCCGCACCAGACAGATCATTTGAATATTTTCTGGCGTACGCAAGCCCCTTCCGAATAAAAGCTATCGCTCAAACGACAGATACCGCGTCCCCTGGAAGGTCAGTCTGCCGGCGTCGCCCTCTGCGAGCATACCGTATTCCAAGCCTGAAACATGGAATTCCATCCGGTCTCCGCTTTCCACCTGAAACGTGACATAATAGGTCGTGCTCGACGTTGTGTAGAAGCCATGCGCTCCGCTCATGTCGCCTGCATTGGCATGCTGGTGATGCGAGACATCTGTCCGCTTTGCAACGATCACCGCCGGTACGGTCAATCTGGGCGAATTATTGTTCTTATGCCATGTGCTTATCCCCTGTATGATGGAAAAAATGATGATGCCAAATACGACAATAAACATGATGGGGACGATGAAACTCAATATATCAAACATCTGCATTGCAAACATCTGCGGCCCTCCTTTTCCTGTTCGGCAGAATTTAGCCTTTCGATTTATCTACATAGTACCATACAGGATGCAAAAAAGCAAAAAGAAAAAGGTTATCCAATAAGCACGCTACTGGATAACCTTTTTTTAGGATCATTTTTCTGTTTTAGAACAGATCGAGTCGTCAGAAGTTAAAATTTAACTTACTTAACCAGCTCGATGATCGCCATTTCAGCTGCGTCGCCACGACGCGGGCCGGTCTTGATGATGCGGGTGTAGCCACCGTTGCGGTTAGCGTACTCCGGAGCGATCTCAGAGAACAGCTTAGCAACAACAGCTTCCTTGGTTACGAAAGCCATAGCCTGACGGCGGGATGCCAGGGTGTTCTTCTTGCCCAGGGTGATCATCTTCTCAGTCAGCGGGCCTACTTCCTTGGCACGAGCGAGCGTGGTCTCAACCTTGCCGTTCTCCAGCAGGTAGGTTACCAGCGCACGCAGCATAGCCATACGGTGATCCGTAGCACGGCCGAGCTTGCGATTGTTAGCCATGTGAGTTTACCTCCAAATTAAAGTAAAGCGGCGGCGCGGTAATCGTACCGCCGCAGCAGTTCAAGTTACAGTGTCCGAAGATTACTCTTCCGACTTCGCCAAGTGGAGACCCATAGCCTCCAGCTTGCCGATAACCTCTTCCAGGGACTTGCGGCCCAGGTTACGAACCTTCATCATGTCCTCCTCGGAGGTGTTGATGAGGTCCTCAACCGTGTTGATGCCTGCGCGCTTGAGGCAGTTGAACGAACGCACGGAGAAGTCAAGCTCCTCAATGGTCATTTCAAGCACCTTATCGTGCTGCGCTTCAGCCTTTTCAACAACGGTGGACTTGGAGCCGATTTCCTCGGACAGGTCTACGAACAGATCGAGGTGGTCGCGCAGAACCTTTGCACCGAGCGAAACCGCGTCGCGTGCGTTGATGGTTGCATCGGTCCATACCTCGAGCGTCAGCTTGTCATAGTCGGTCAGGTCGCGTACACGGGTGTTTTCAACCGTGTAGTTTACCTTGTAAACTGGTGTGTAGATCGAATCCACCGGAATGACGCCGATGGAGGTCTGGTGCTGCTTGTTCTTCTCGGCCGGAACGTAGCCGCGGCCCGAAGTCAGCGTGATCTCCATGGACAGGCGCGCGTCGCTCATCAGGGTAGCGATGTGCAGATCCGGGTTGAGGATCTCAACCTCGCCGTCTGCGTGGATATCGCCAGCCTTGACCTCGCCCTCGCCGGCGGCCTCGATGTAGACCGTCTTGGGACCATCACAATGCAGCTTGGCAATAATGCCCTTAACATTCAGCACGATTTCGGTAACGTCTTCCTTAACGCCCGGAATCGTAGAAAACTCGTGCTGCACACCAGCGATCTTGATGCTGGACGCTGCCGTGCCAGGCAGAGACGACAGCAGGATGCGGCGCAGCGAGTTGCCCAGCGTGGTGCCGTAGCCGCGCTCAAGAGGCTCTACGACGAACTTGCCGTAGGAACCGTCCTCCGCGAGCTGTTCACAGTCAATACGCGGTTTTTCGATTTCGATCATTTGGTACCCTCCTTCACGTTGGTTGGAAACTTAAGCGAGAGCAGGCGAAGCAGGCGCCACGCACGCTCCAAAAGCGAGGGTCTGTTACTTCGAGTACAACTCGACGATGAGGTGCTCGGCAACATCATAGTCGATGTCGTCGCGTGCAGGCATCGCAACGATCTTGCCCTCGAAGGAATCGTTAGCCTTCTCGATCCACTTCGGGCAAGCCTTCTTGCCGTTCTCTTCCAGCAGAGACTTGAACTTGGTGGTAGAACGGGACTTCTCGGAAACTGCAACTACGTCGCCCGGCTTAACCTGGTAAGACGGAATGTTAACGCGCTTGCCGTTTACGGTGAAGTGTGCATGGTTAACCAGCTGACGAGCCTCACGGCGGGTGTTAGCAAAGCCCATGCGGAAAAACTACGTTGTCCAGACGGCGCTCGAGCTCCTGCAGCAGGATCTCACCGGTGATGCCCTGCTTGCGCTCAGCCTTCTCGTAGTAAGCATGGAACTGCTTCTCGAGTACGCCGTAGATGAATTTTACCTTCTGCTTTTCGTGCAGCTGCATGCCGTACTCGGACTGCTTGCGGCGGCTCTGCTTGGGCTGACGCTTCGTGGACTTGGAGTAACCAAGTACCGCAGGGGAAAGACCAAGCGTCTTGCAGCGCTTGAGAACGGGCTGGGTATTCTTAGCCATTTATTGGTTCCTCCTCTATTAAACTCGACGACGCTTGGGCGGACGGCAGCCGTTGTGCGGGATCGGGGTTACGTCCTTGATCATGGTAACCTCGAGGCCAGCGGCCTGCAGTGCACGGATTGCAGCCTCACGGCCGGAACCCGGGCCCTTAACGTATACTTCAACAGTCTTCAGACCGTGCTCCATTGCAGCAGCAGCAGCGGTTTCAGCCGCAGTCTGAGCAGCGAACGGAGTGGACTTACGCGAACCGCGGAAGCCCATTTCGCCGGAGGAAGCCCAGGAAATAGCGTTACCGTTCAGGTCGGTAATGGTAACGATCGTGTTGTTGAAAGAGGAACGGATATGTGCCGCGCCCTTTTCAATGTTCTTGCGCTCACGACGACGAGTACGGGTCGCAGCGCCCTTCTTCTGTACCTTAGCCATTTATACGTTCCCCTCCTTACTTCTTCTTGTTCGCAATGGTCTTCTTCGGGCCCTTGCGGGTACGAGCATTGGTCTTGGTGCGCTGACCGCGAACCGGCAGGCCGCGGCGATGGCGCAGGCCGCGGTAGCAGCCAATCTCAACCAGACGCTTGATATTCAGGCCGATCTCACGGCGCAGGTCACCCTCGACGTTGTAGTCGCGCTCGATGACTTCACGCAGCTTAGCAGCCTCTTCTTCGGTCAGGTCCTTAACGCGGGTATCCGGATTGATACCGGTCTTAGCAAGGATCTCGTTGGACGTTTTGCGGCCAATGCCGAAAACGTAGGTCAGGCCGATCTCCACGCGCTTCTCGCGGGGAAGGTCAACACCGGCAATACGTGCCATACTATTATAACCTCCATAGTTACACACTGAGGCGTGTTTGCAAACACAGTATAGGAGCCGCCTCCGCTCCTGCAGCGCCGCACTCGCCGTGCGTGCTTGTCGTGCTCGCGTAAACCATGATCCGCACCCCTGGGTGCGCATTTATTCGATGACTGCTGAACAGTCATCATAAAAACCCGCGACATGTGCGTGGGTTTTTATACCTTGACTCAGCGATCTTGGATCGCGTCGTTCGGGTATCAAAAACAAGTTTCGTCAGGAACTTGTTTTTGTATATAGGGGACTTTTGAAGTCCCCTATAAAGCGCCACAGGCGCTTCTTAGCCCTGCTTCTGCTTGTGCTTCGGATTTTCGCAGATGACCATGACCTTGCCCTTACGGCGAATGATCTTGCACTTTTCGCAGATCGGCTTTACAGACGGTCTTACCTTCATGTTATTTTACCTCCATCAAATTTTTTGGTGGGATGGGACACCGGAAACCTGTCCGGCGACCACTGGCGCGCAGGTCACATGCGTACCTCCGCCCGCTTTTTATCTTACTTGGAACGCCAAGTGATACGACCGCGGGTCAGGTCGTAAGGCGACATCTGAACGGTGACCTTGTCGCCGGGAAGAATGCGGATAAAGTTCATGCGGAGCTTGCCCGAGATATGCGCCAGAATCTTATGGCCGTTGGGAAGCTCTACCTGAAACATTGCATTGGGCAGCGCCTCTACGACGGTACCCTCGAGCTCAATCACATCATCTTTTGCCATTGTGGTTTATCCTCCTCGGTCAATTTGCGTTCTCGTCCCCTGTCCAGAGGGCGAGCGCCTTGCGGATCTCGCTGTTTGTCAGCCGGCTTTCGCTTTGCAGCTTAAGCCGTGTGCGCTCGTCGCATGGGCCCTGCAGGCTCACATGCTTGCGGCGCTTGCGCTTCGGGTTTTCGGCCCGGCGCGCACGTCCGTTCGCCAGCAGAAGAAAATCCCCCTCTTCTGCGACGACCAGCATCAGCTGTCCTCTGTCCCTTCCGGTCAGCGACAGCACAATGTCGGCGGTACGAATCTCTGCCATTACAGCACTTCGCCGTCGATATTCGTAAGAATCTCCGGCTCTCCATCCGTAATAGCGATGGTGTTTTCGTAGTGAGCGGACAGCTTGCCGTCCCTGGTCTTAACCGTCCAGCCATCCGGCAGGACCTTGACCGTGTAAACACCCACATTGACCATCGGCTCTACCGCGATGACCATACCGCGCTGCAGGCGAATGCCGTGGCCCGGTTTGCCGTAGTTCGGAACCTCCGGGCTCTCGTGCAGCGCAGCGCCTACGCCGTGACCGACGTAGTCGCGCACGACAGAAAAGCCGTTGGCCTCGACGTAAGCCTGAACGGCTGCGCCGATATCCGATACGCGGTAGCCCTCACGGGCAAATTTAATGCCTTCAAAGAAGCTCTGACGTGTTACAGCGATCAGCTTTTTTGCCTCTTCGCTTACCTCACCGCACGGAACCGTGCAGGCGCAGTCGCCGTGGAAACCGCCGATGTATGCACCAACATCAACCTTAACGATATCGCCTTCCTTGACAACTGCATGCTTGGAAGGAATACCGTGGATGACCTGGTCATTCAGCGATACGCAGGCGCTGCCCGGGAAGCCGCCGTAGCCGAGGAAGGACGGCTTGGCGCCAGCATCCTCAATCGTCTTGCGGACGATGCGGTCGATCTCCCAGGTGGTAACACCCGGCTTTACGGCGTCTGCCGCCGCCTTACGCGCAATAGCGGTAAGGCGTCCGGCAACACGCATTTTTTCAAGCTCTTTTTCCGTCTTGATATGAATCATATTACAGACCTAGCGCCTCTACTGCAAACTTTTCGGTAGCGGTGATGCCCTGCGCACCATCGATGCTCTTGAGCTTGCCCTGGGCTTCATAGTAGCCCTTGAGCGGCTCAGTCTGCTCATGGTAGGTTTCAAGACGATGACGAACGACCTCAGCCTGATCATCGCTGCGGATGACCAGCTTATCGCCGCAGATGTCGCAAACGTCCTTCACGCGCGGCGGATTTGCCTCAACGTGATAGGTTGCACCGCAGCGCAGGCAGACACGGCGGCCGGTCATGCGCTTTTCGATGACGTCGTCTGCAACTTCAAGGGACAGAGCGCAGTCGATGTGAGCAATCTCGTCGAGTGCTTCCGCCTGCGGAATCGTACGCGGAAAACCGTCGAGGATGAAACCGCTCTTGCAGTCGCGCTTAGCGATACGCTCCTTCAGCATGCCGATAACCACTTCATCAGGTACCAGCTTGCCGGCATCCATATACTCCTTAGCGGACTGGCCGAGCGGAGTATTGTTCTTAATCGCTTCGCGCAGGATGTTACCGGTGGAAATGCTCGGTACACCCATCTGCTCGATCAGGTAAGAAGCAAGCGTGCCCTTACCGGCGCCCGGAGCGCCCAGCAGAATTAAATTCATTTGAACACAGCCTCCAGAATTATTCCAGGAATCCCTTATGATGACGCATCAGCATCTGTGCTTCCATCTGCTTCACCGTATCAAGCGCAACGCCTACTACGATGATAACCGAGGTGCCGCCCAGTGCTACGTTTCTCAGGCTGGAGTTTACTGCGCCTACGATCAGCGGGAGCAGTGCTACAACAGCGAGGAACAGCGCACCAACGAAGGTGACCTTGCCGAGTGCCTTGGTGATGAAGTCGCTGGTCGGCTTGCCGGGACGGAAGCCCGGGATGAAGCCGCCGTTCTTCTTCAGGTTGTTGGCGATCTCGATCGGGTTGAACTGGATGGATGCATAGAAGTATGCAAATGCGAGGATCAGCAGTGCGTACAGTACAATGTAGAACACGCTGGTCTGAGAGAACAGGTTAAGAATGTGCGCACCAACCGAGCCGCTCTCCGGCTGCCAGAACATCGAAATGGTCTGCGGCAGGGACAGGATGGACGATGCGAAGATGATCGGCATAACGCCGGACGCATTGACCTTGATCGGCAGGTGGGTGGACTGACCGCCGTACATCTTGCGGCCAACTACGCGCTTTGCGTACTGAACCGGGATGCGGCGCTCTGCGTTCGACATATAAACGATGAATACAACGATCGCAAGACCGACGATAATCATTACAATGCCGGAAACGATGCCGCTCGTGCCGGTCTGGAACAGGTTAGCCAGCGTACGCATGAGCGACGGACCGCGGGAAACGATACCTGCGAACAGGATGATCGAAATGCCGTTGCCGATACCCTTCTGGGTGATGTGCTCACCCATCCACATGATCAGCGCGGTGCCTGCGGTGAAAGTTACGATAATGGTTACGGCTGCAAGCGCGCCGGTGTTGGACAGCATAGTCTTGCCGCCGAAACCGTTGCGGAGCAGTGCGTAGTAGGACAGGCCCTGGAGCAGACCGAGCAGAACGCCGAGGTAACGGGTCCAGCTTGCAATCTTCTCACGGCCTTCCTCGCCGCCGTCCTTTACCATGCGCTCAAGAGCGGGGATGGCAACAGTCAGCAGCTGAAGGATGATGGATGCGTTGATATACGGGGTAATGGACATTGCGAAGATGGTCGCACGAGACAGACCACCGCCGGTGAACATATCCAGATAACCAAGCATCGAACCGTTTACCGATGCCTGCTCAAAGTACTGAGACAGGAGCGTGGTATCAATAAACGGAACCGGAATGCACGAACCAAAGCGGAAGATCAGGATGATGAACAGAGTGTACAGCATCTTCTTGCGCAGTTCGGGCATAGACCAGGCGTTTTTAAGGGTTTGAAACACCTTAAACCACCTCGGCCTTTCCGCCTGCGGCTTCGATCTTCTCCTTTGCGGAAGCCGAGAAAGCAGCTGCCTTAACGGTCAGCTTCTTGGTCAGCGTGCCGGTGCCGAGGATCTTGATGCCGTCGAGAGCATTCTTAACGATGCCGGCATTGCAGAGGATCTCTGCAGTTACCTCAGCGCCGTCTTCAAACTTCTCCAGTGCGGAAACATTGACCGGTGCGTAAGTGGTGCCGAAAATGTTGTGGAAACCACGCTTCGGCAGACGACGTGCCAGAGGCATCTGGCCGCCTTCAAAGCCCGGACGGACACCGCCGCCGGAACGGGCCCACTGGCCCTTGTGGCCGCGACCTGCGGTCTTGCCATTGCCGGAACCAGCGCCGCGGCCCTTACGGTATGCCGGCTTGGTAGCGCCTGCGGCAGGCGTCAATTCATGCAGCTTCATGGGTTACGCCTCCTCTACGATTTCGAGCAGGTAACCGATCTGCTTTACCTTGCCGCGCGTCTGCGCGTTGTCCGGCTGAACGGTTACGTCATTGATCTTCTTAAGCCCCAAAGAATGAGCCGTTGCGATGTGCTTCTCCAAGCGACCAGCCAGGCTCTTTTTCAGGGTAATCTTCATGTTAGCCATTGTCAGTTACCCCTTTCTTACAGTTCTTCTACGGCTTTGCCGCGTACAGCAGCTACCTGAGCTGCGTCGCGCAGGCTCTTCAGGCCTTCCATCGTTGCGGTAACAACGTTCTGCGGGTTGTTGGAACGCAGGCACTTGGTACGGATATCGCTGATACCGGCAACCTCCAGTACGGCACGCACAGCGCCGCCAGCAATTACGCCGGTACCGGGAGCAGCAGGCTTGAGCAGAACGCGGCCTGCACCGAACTCGCCGATAACCTCGTGCGGGATGGTGGTTCCCTTGAGGGAAACTTTAACCATGTTCTTCTTCGCATCTTCAATGCCCTTGCGGATAGCGTCCGGAACCTCGGAAGCCTTACCGAGGCCGAAACCAACAGTACCCTTGCCGTCGCCTACAACGACCAGAGCTGCGAACTTGAAGATTCGGCCGCCCTTAACGGTCTTGGCAACGCGGTTGAGCGCTACGACGTTCTCAGAGAACTCGTCCTCACGCTTATCGTTTCTGTTAAACTGAGCCATGTTTTACCTCCTCCCGATTAAAACTGCAGGCCGCCCTCACGGGCGCCATCTGCGAGCGCCTTCACGCGGCCGTGGTACACATAGCCGCCGCGGTCAAACACGACAGTCTCGATGCCCTTGGCCTTGCAGCGCTCGGCAACGATCTGACCAATCTTCTTGGCTGCTTCCTTGTTGCCGCCGTACTCGGTAAAGCTCTTCTCTGCAGTCGAGGCGGATACGAGGGTTACACCGGCTACATCGTCAATAACCTGTGCATAGATGTTCTTTGCAGAACGGAATACGTCCAGACGGGGACGCTCAGCGGTGCCGCTGATCTTAGCGCGTACGCGCTTGTGGCGCTGAAGGCGCGCCTTGTTGGAATCCTTCTTCGAAACCATTTATTTTCGCCTCTCCTTTCCTTACTTCTTCTTAGCGCCGGTCTTGCCTTCCTTGCGGCGGACATACTCATCAGCGTAGCGAATGCCCTTGCCCTTATAGGGTTCCGGCGGACGCTTCTCGCGGACTTCCGCTGCAAACTGGCCAACCTTCTGCTTGTCAGGACCGGAGATGATGATCGTGTTCGGGTTCGGAACGTCGATCGTGATGCCCTCTACCTCGCTCATGGTAACCTGATGCGAGTAGCCGAGGTTCATAACCAGATCCTTGCCCTGCTTAGCGACACGGTAACCAACGCCCTGAACGCTCAGCTCCTTCTTGAAGCCTTCGGTAACACCAACAACCATGTTGTGAACCAGGCTGCGGGTGAGGCCGTGCAGTGCGCGGTTGTGCTTGTCGTCGTTCGGACGGGTTACGAGGATTTCGTTGCCCTCTACCGCGATGGTCATGTTCGGATGAAATTCGCGGGTAAGGGTTGCCTTAGCGCCCTTCACGGTAACAACGCTGCCGTCAATCTTGACTTCAACGCCGGCCGGGATGGCAATCGGCATTCTACCAATACGAGACATTGTTTATACCTCCCTTACCATACAAATGCGAGAACTTCACCGCCGACGTTCAGCTCGCGAGCCTTCTTGTCGGTCATGACGCCTCTGGAAGTGGAAACGATGGCAATACCAAGGCCGCGGAGTACCTTCGGCAGCTCCTGTGCGCCAGCGTATACACGCAGGCCCGGCTTGGACACACGCTTGATGCCGGTGATAGCCTTCTGGCGGTTATCAACGTACTTCAGTGCGATGCGGATAATGCCCTGGGTGTTGCCCTCTACAACCTCGAAAGACTTGATGTAGCCTTCGTCGAGCAGGATCTGGGCAATAGCCTTCTTCATCTTGGATGCGGGTACATCCACACTGGCATGACGAGCATTGCCAGCGTTGCGGATACGAGTCAGCATATCCGCGATAGGATCAGTGATCTGCATAAAATGCTCTCCTTTAATATAAGAAGTTTGGGGGTAGTGCAGCAATCGAGCGCCGGTGGGTTAATCCGGTTCTGATTTGTCTGTTTGCCCTCCACTTTTCTTTACACTGTTCGTGGCCCTTCCACGGACAGCGGCGGGGATAAAAAATCGCCGGTCCAGTACTCAACCAGACCAGCGTTAATTATAGCACGAGAAACCAATGGCTGCAATCGGAAAAAGTGCTGATTTTTACGCAGTTTTAGCCTGTTTTGCAGTCAAATTGCTTGATTACCCGGTATAACGGCAGGTCGGCCGTTTTTGGACCGCACCAGGGACCACGCCAGGAAAATCCGGTTGATGGCCGATGGGCGTGCGCAGGAGAAACTCCTTTGCGCGGCAATTCGGTTACGCATTTGCGCAACTGTAATTAGTATACACTACACCGGGTGTATCGCGCAAGTGTTTTTTTTAAAATTCTTAATTTTTTTGAGATTTTCTTTTTTGAGGGGATTTCGCCTGCGAGGCGAACGGAACTGCGCTGACGCCGCGCGGGCGCACAAGAGGGTAGACAACCTGCGGTTTTCCACCCTCTTGTAAATCTCCCCTTTTCCCTTAGAGGGTCTGGCGCAGATTGCCGACATGTGACCGCTGCGAAAATGGGAAACGGCAGTCGGGTTACCACAGCGTGTCTTTCTCCGCCTTTTCGCAGTTCACAGATAGCGTACTGCTACACATAAGGTTTACTCTACGCTGGGTGCGGCATAACCGTGCCGCACGATTCGTTAGCGCGTTATTACAGACAGGGCCTGCGAAGATAAATTGTCCCAGATATCTAAATTCGTAGGTGCCGTGCGTTACAACGCACCAAAGGGTTGCGCAACACGGTCATGTTGCGCTTGCGTAGATTTAACCGTATGTGTAGCAGTACGGTATCCGACACTGCGAATCGGTTGAGAAAGACACGGAAGAAAAAATTCTCTGCCGTACTCCTATTTTCGCAGCGGTCGCCGCTCTCCGATTTTCGCCGAGTTAAGAAATAAAGGAAACTGGAGTCCCAAGAGGATAGAAACCTTGGTGTCTATCCTTTTGGAACCCCAGCTAAGAGTTAGCACCCAATCATCATTCTTTAGGAAACCGCAAAGTAATGCAAGTCCCCTCGCCGAGCGCACTCTTCAGCTCAACCTCCGCATGATGCAGCGCCGCACCATGCTTGACAATCGAAAGCCCCAGTCCGGTGCCGCCGGTCATCTTGCTGTGGCTTTTTATCCCACGCGGTAGAACCGCTCAAACACGCGCTGCTGATCCGCCGGCGCGATACCGATGCCGGTATCCGACACCTGCACGAACGGCCGCCCGCTCTCCGTGCCGGTCGTAAGCGTCACGCTGCCCTGCGGCTTATTATAATTGATGGCGTTATCCGTCAGATTGAAGATCATCTGCTCGAGCGTGCGGCGCTGACCAGAAACCGCAGCCGGTTCTCCCTCGATGCGCAGCGCGATGCCCTTGCCTGCTGCCTTGCTCTGCAGACGGTCGCGCACGGTATCACAAAGGGCGGACAGCTCCACCGGCTCAAAAGCCACTGTTTCTCCGCCTTCATCCAGCCGGGACAGGTGAATGATATCCTCGATGAGCGCCAGCAGCCGCTGCGCTTCCGTGCGGATCTTGCCCGCAAACGGCGGCGCCACGTCCTCCGGCTTGGCAATGCCGCCCGCGATGATTTCCGCGTAACCCATGATGCTGGTCAGCGGCGTTTTCAGTTCGTGCGACACATTGGCTGTAAATTCCTGCCGCTGCTGCTCGGCACGCTCGCGCTCGGTAATATCCACGATCAGCAGCACAGCAGCATGCCATGCGCTGTTCTCCTCCACCGAGCTTGCCGTAAGTTCATAAATGCGGCCGTTCCGCTCAAGTTTGCCGTGCGCGCCTTTGCCGTCGAGCGCCTGCTCGACCACCTGAATGTAATTCGCGTCGCGGCACAGCGTCAGATAACTGCCTTCCGCACTGTCATGCGGGAACAGCGCCCGCGCAGCGTGATTGGCGAACAGAATCATGCCCTTGCCGGAAAACAGTACCAGACCTTCATCCATCCGGGCCGTAATGTCGTCAAACTCAGCCTGACGGCGCTGCAGCTCGTCCATCTGCGCCTGAATTTTGCGGTTCTGCTTGTCCATGCGGTGCAGCAGCGGCGACAGCTCGTCATAGGCTTCGCCCTTCATCGGCTCATGCAGGTCGAGTGCTTCGATCGGCTTGAGGAACAGACCGGTCAGCCAGCCTGCCAGCAGCGCCGCGACCAGCAGCGCCAGCAGGATGATCAGCACAATCCACGGCGATGCGCTCGACAGTGCGCCGAACACGCTGTCCGCAGTTGCAGAAATACGCAGAACATCGCCGTTTTTCAGGCGCACCGCGTAATAAAACGTCTGCTTAGCGAAGGTTTCGGACAGACGGTTGTCTTCGCCCGTGCCGTTCTTCTCTGCCGCCGCAATCTCCGGACGGACGGCGTGGTTCTCCATCTCGGAGGCATTCGTGCGGTTATCGTACAGCACCGTGCCGTCCTGCGCGACCAGCGTCAAACGGTCGGCATACACCGAGCCGAACTTCTCCAGTTCCTCCCGGATGTTATCCACCGCAGACAGGTAGCTGCTCTCCGTCACCAGCCGCTGCCGCATGTCATTGGTCAGACCGGCGTGAACTGCCAGCAGCAGCAGCCCGGTCGTCAGCAGCAGCGTGACAAGCGATGTGAGGAAAATGCTGCCGAATACGCGCTTTCTCATGTATGCTCTCCCATGCGGTAGCCGACACCGCGGACAGTCTCGATCAGCGCACCGTCCGCGCCCAGCTTTTGCCGCAGCGTGCGGATATGCACATCGACCGTGCGGGTTTCGCTTTCATTATTATAGCCCCAGATATTCTCGAGCAGCACATCGCGCGTGAGCACGGCACCGCGGTTTTTCATCAGCAGGCACAGCAGCTGGTACTCCTTGAGCGTCAGCTGCACCTCCTGCTCGTTAACGAATACGGTGTGAGCACGCTCATCCACACAGATGCCGCCGGCTACCAGCGGACGCGACTCATCCTTGTCCTGCATATCCTCGGTGCGGCGCAGGACCGCACGAATGCGCGCGATCAGCTCCATCATGCCGAACGGCTTGGGAATGTAATCATCCGCACCGGTGTCCAGACCGACTACCTTGTCGTACTCCGTGTTTTTCGCAGTCAGCAGAATGACCGGAATCTTCGCCGTATCCGGCGCTGCGCGCAGACGACGCAGAATGGTGATGCCGTCCTCGCCGGGCAGCATGATATCCAGCAGAATCAGCTGCGGCTTGCATTTTTTCAGAGCAGTGGTCAGCGCCGCACCGTCCTCGAAGCCGTCAGCCTCAAAACCGGTGTTGCGCAGCGTGTACACCACCAGTTCGCGGATACCCGCATCATCTTCCACACAGTATATCATATATTACACTCCGATTTCTGTCAGCGCGCCGCCGCTTCCGCGCCGTGCATTGCGCTTTTATGCGAGCCGGTGACGGAAAACTCCACCCACTCGGCGATATTTGTGGCATGGTCGCCGATGCGCTCCAGATACTTGGCGATCATCAGCACATCGAGTACGCGCTCGCCGTCCTCCGGGTTCTGCGCGATCTCCGCGATAAGGTCGCTCTTGCACTCATCGAACAGGCGGTCCACCACATCATCATATTCAATAACGCTCCATGCAAGGGTCAGGTCACGGCGGACAAACGCATCCAGGCTGTTGGTCACCATTTTAATGGTTGCCTGCGCCATCTGGTCGATATGCGTGTTATGACCGCACGCACCGGACAGATACGTTACAATCTCCGCAATATCGCTTGCCTGGTCACCGATACGCTCGATATCCGTGATCATTTTCAGCACGGACGAGATCAGACGCAGATCGCTTGCAACCGGCTGCTGCTGCAGCAGCAGCTTGAGGCACAGGGACTCGATCTCGCGCTCCTTGCGGTCGATCTCCTGATCAATGCGGATGGCGGCAGCCGCCAGCTTGATATCGCCCTCAAGCAGGGCCTTTACCGCACTGGCGATTGCGTTTTCGCACAGTGCCCCCATCGAGATCAGCTCATTGTTCATCTCCGCAAGCTGATTGTCAAAACGGTTTCTCATTAGCCGAACCTCCCCGTAATGTAGTCTTCCGTGCGCTTGTCCGACGGCATGGAGAACAGCTTTTCGGTGTCATCCACTTCGATCATGTCGCCAAGCAGGAAAAACGCGGTCTTATCCGAAACACGGGTGGCCTGCTGCATATTATGCGTTACCATAACGATAGTATAATCCTTTTTGAGTTCGAGCACAAGGTCCTCGATCTTCGCGGTGGAGATCGGATCAAGTGCAGAGGTCGGCTCGTCCATCAGCAGCACCTCCGGGTCTGCGGCAAGCGCACGCGCAATGCAGATACGCTGCTGCTGACCGCCGGACATGGACAGCGCGGATTTTTTGAGGTTATCCTTGGTCTCCTCCCAGATAGCAGCACGCTTGAGCGAGGTTTCAACGATCTCGTCAAGCTGCACACGGCTCTTGATGCCGTGCGTGCGCGGACCGTAGGCGATGTTATCATAAATCGACATCGGGAACGGATTCGGCTTCTGAAATACCATGCCGACACGGCGGCGCAGCAGATTGACGTCACAGTTCTTATAGATATCCTGACCATCGAGCATGATGTCGCCCGTGATACGGCAGTTTTCCACCAGATCGTTCATGCGGTTGAGCGAACGCAGCAGCGTAGACTTGCCGCAGCCGGACGGTCCGATGAATGCGGTGATCTCATTCTCCTTGATATCCAGATTGATATCGTGCAGGGCGTGAAAATCGCCGTAATGCAGATTCATATTGTGAATTTCGATCTTATTTTCCATGTTCATTCTCCATTTACTTCTTGGTCAGCTTTTTCGCTGCCAGAGCGGAAAGCGTATTCATCAGCAGGACCACCAGCAGCAGAACGACTGCGGTAGCATTTGCCTCGTTCATGTGCAGCGCCTCACCTGAGAGCACATACATGTGGATGGCCAGCGTACGGCCGGACTGGAACAGACCGGGAATCTGTGCCATGGTGCCTGCGGTAAAGATGAGCGCCGCCGTTTCACCGACGATGCGGCCGATACCGAGGATAACACCGGACAGGATGCCGGGAGCCGCAGCAGGCAGCACGATGCGGAATACCGTGCGCAGACGTCCGGCGCCCAGGCCGAACGAGCCTTCGCGGTAGGAATCCGGAACCGCCATCAGTGCTTCTTCAGCGGTACGCATGATGAGCGGCAGGATCATGATTGCCAGCGTCATCGCACCGGCCAGTAGCGAGTATCCCCAGTGCAGCCTGGTGACGAAAAACAGCATGCCGAACAGGCCGTATACGATGGACGGAATGCCGGAAAGCGTCTCAGTCGTGATGCGGATGACGTTTACCAGCTTGTTTCCGCGCTTGGCATACTCATTCAGGTACACGGCAGTGAACAGGCCGAGCGGCACGGCCAGCAGCAGTGCCAGCGCGGTCGTTTCAACCGTAGTGAGGATGGCGGGCATCATCGAGACGTTCTCAGAGGTATAATTCCACTGGAACAGCGACGGCTTGAGATGCGGGATGCCCGTCACCAGAATATAGCCGATCAGGAACAGCAGTACCGCAAAGGTCAGCACAGCCGCGCCGTACACCAGACCCTTGAGCACAGCCGCAGACGCGGCGCCGTGCACCTTTTCGGTCTTTGCCGGTGCGCGCACTGCCGGTTTTGCAGCAGAGACAGCTTCTCTTGTCATGCTTCCTTCCTCCTTTTGAGAACCGAGAATGCCAGATTGATGAGCAGAATGAATACGAACAGTACAACGCCGGTCGCAATAAGTGCCTCACGGTGCAGGCCGGTGGCGTAGCCCATCTCAAGCACGATGTTTGCCGTCATGGTGCGGATGCCCTTGAGCATACTGCCGGTCAGGCGCGGCTGGTTGCCCGCTACCATGATAACCGCCATGGTCTCGCCGATGGCGCGGCCGATGCCAAGCACGATGCCGGCCAGCACGCCGGACTTGGCAGCCGGTACCTTAACCGTGAATATCGCGCGCTCATGCCGTGCGCCCATGGCGACGGCGCCCTCGTAGTAGCTCATCGGAACTGCACGCAGCGCCGCTTCCGACACGCCGATAATGGTCGGCAGAATCATAATGCCGAGCAGGATGGACGCCGCCAGAATGGACGAGCCGGAAATATCCGCTCCGAACACACCTGCCACCGCACGAACTGCCGGTACGATAATGACCATGCCGAAGAAGCCGTATACGATGGACGGAATACCGGCCAGCAGTTCGGTGCACGGCTTGAGCAGACCGTACAGCTTTTTCGGACAGTAGAATGCCATGAATACCGCCGTCAGCAGACCGATCGGCACACCGATAACGATCGCACCGGCGGTGATGTACAGGCTGCCGAGGATCATCGGCAGAATGCCGTAAATGTCGTTGCCCGGCTTCCACTTTGCGCCGGTGAGGAAGTCCAGCAGGCCAATCTCCTTCATGGCAGGCACACCGTTCGCAAACAGGAAAATACAGATGAGCACCACCGCGAAGATGGAGGTCAGTGCACAGAGGAAAAATACCATGTGCATCAGGTTTTCCCGAAAGTTTTTCATAAATCTTTCTCCTATACAGGCACAGGGCGAATCGCTTCGCCCTGTTTCATCAGTCTGTGAATTCGCTTACGCGAGGTCGCCCCAGTCAGTGATGTCGCCGACATAGATACCCTTGATCTGATCCATAGACAGGTCGTCAATGGTGTTCGCCGGGTTTACGACTACTGCGATGCCGTCAAGTGCGATGGCGGTGCCGGTCAGCTGTGCAGCCTCGTCGTCCTTCAGCTCGCGGGATGCCATGCCGATAGCAAAGGTGCCGTCCATCGTGCCGGTCATGCCGGAGGTGGAGTCAGAGGTCTGCAGATCAATGCTTGCGTTCGGGTTTACAGCCTTGTACGCCTCGATCAGCTTCTCCATAACCGGGGATACCGAGGAGGAACCGCCAACTGCGATCTGGCCGGAGGAACCGTCGGAAGTAAAGGCTGCTGCATTGTCGTCAACAGCGATGTACTTGTTGTCGCTTACGACCGCCTGACCCTCTTTGGACAGGATGAAGTTGATGAAATCCTTGGCTACGCCGGTCGGCTCGCCCTTGGTTGCAATGTTGAACGGACGGGACAGCTTGTAAGTGCCTGCCTTTACGTTATCTACGGTAGCTTCTGCGCCGTCTACCTTGACAGCCTTAACGGTGTCGTTCAGCGCACCGAGGGAAATGTAGCCGATAGCCTTCTCGTTGCCTGCTACGCTGGTCAGTACAACATCGGTCTTGTTGGCGATCTCGGCATCCGCGGTAGTATTGTCGATCTTCTCGCCTGCGTCGTTCTTCTCCTCAACGCCGGTCAGCTCGATGAACGCGCCGCGCGTACCGGAACCATCCTCACGGGAGATAACGGTGATCGCGCCGGATACGCCGCTGTCATTACCGCTTGCCTGGGAATCCGAAGAATCGGAAGAGGAACTGCCGCCGCAGCCGCTCAGTGCACCGGTCAGCATCATTGCTGCCAGAAGCATGGAAATGCTCTTTTTCATAATTAGTTCTCCTTTTACATTCGTCTTCGTTTTTTGTTACAAGATTATCTTACGGAAGTTTTGTAAAATGCAAAAGCGAGAGTTCGTTAAGTTTAAGTAAAGTGTGTGTTTTCGAGTAAAATCTATGTTAAATCGAGGTTTTCGCCTGCGATTCAGCGAGAGTTGCGCTCTGCGGAGCGCAGGAACGTGCGGCGCCCGCCGCAGGGGCAAAAAGGAAGGGACACCTGCGGTTTCCCTTCCTCTTTGAACTTCTGCCTTTCCCTTGGATAGTCTGGCGCAGATTGCCGACATGTGACCGCTCCGAAATAGGGGAACGGGAGCGGATTTTTTCTACCGTGTTTTTCGTAACCTGTTCGCAGTGTCAGATACATTACTGCTACACATGTGATTTCATCTAAGCAGGCGCGGCACAAGGTGAATTGCCCGAAGGGCAAGAGAGGGTCCCCTGGGGGATAGCAGTGCCGCGCAATTCGTTAGCGCGTTATGATAGACAGCACCTACGAAGATAAATTATACCAAACGCCTAAATTCGCAGGTGCCTTCCGGTATAACGCGCAAAAAAATTGCGCGGCACTGTCATGCCGCGCCTTGCGCAGAGTAGCCCGTATGTGTAGCAGTACGCTATCTGTGAACTGCGAATATTTTACGAAACAAACGCAAGAGTATCCCGACTGCCGTTCCCCTATTTCTGAGCGGTCACATATCGGCAATCTGCGCCAGACTCTCCCCAAAGGAAGTGGGAGTTAAGAGGGTAGAAACCTTGGTGTCTACCCTCTTGCCCCGCCGCGGGGCGCGGCACGCTCCCGCCGCGGGGGCGGCGAATCCCCGCGCTCCGCAGAGCGCAACTCTCCGCTGAGGTTCAGCAAAAAAGACTGCCGCCCGGACAGGGTGAACCGCCCGCGCGGTTCAAGTACCCCGCCGGGTCGGTGCAGAAAAGGAGCCGCCCGTTAAGGGTGAACACGCTAACGCAGTTCGTATGCCCCACCGCGTCAGTGCCGAGAAAAAAAGAGAACCCTCTCACGAAGGTTCTCTAAAAAATCAGTTTTTTCGCTTTCGGAAGTACCCGAGGTACATAACCGCTGCCGCCATGCTCCAGAAATACGCCATCATATACGGCACCTCGAAGATATTCTCGAAGTAGCAGTGCACCAGCACGCCGCACATGCCTGCGAACATGGAAACCGCCAGCACGCGTGTGCGGTCGCCCTTGGTGTAGCCGGTACGACCGATCGAGCGCAGGCTCCACAGCACCAGACCGAACAGCAGCAGGATGAAGAACGCCAGACCGAGATAACCCATCTCGACCAGCGTTTTCAGATAATAGTTATCCATGTAGAAGTAGGAGAAATCCTTGGTCTCCTCGATGACCTTGTTCTGCATGGCAACCGCGCCGCCGAAGCGGCCGAGGCCGAAGCCGAGCACCGGATTGCTCTCCTGCAGCAGCTTGAGACCCTTGGACCAGCGAATGACACGACCTGCGCGGCGGCTTGCTGCAAGGTAATCTGCAGTAAACAGATAGGTAATGCGGTTCGCAATAGACGGGATTGCCAGCAGTGCACCGACACCGGCCACGCCCATCAGCGCAATCAGGCGGCGGTCCAGAAAGATGGCGAAGATCACAACAGCTACTGCCAGACCGCCCCAGGCACCCTTGGAAAAGGTGAAAATGCAGCTCAGGCACATCATACCGGTCGCGCAGATGGCCAGCACCTTGACCCACATTTTACTGCTGTAATATGCAAGTCCTGCCACCATCGGGGCAAACAGCACCAGCAGGCTGCCCATGATATTCGGGCTGCCGGTGAGCGAGTACACACGCGTACGCACGCTGGCCTCGGTCTGAGAGACCCAGCTCGACGGGATCGGTGCGGCTACGATATACTGGTAAATGCCGTGCGCCGCAATACAAAGTGCCATCACGACGAGCGCACCGTAGAATACCGCGAAATCGCGGTCGTTTTCAATCAGGCGGGTGACGAGGAAGAACCAGAACAGGTACTCCACAACCGCACGGTAGCCTGCTACCGCGATATGCGTATTCGGCGAAACCGCACACATCAGGAAAAAGCCGACCGCGATGAACAGCAGCAGATAGGCATCCACCGGCGTAGCACGCGAGCCGAGCGGCGCACGCTTCATCGCCATGTGCCACAGGATGTACGCAAATGCAGCAAGCATCAGGCACTCATCCCACACGGACGCCACAAACGACGGCAAATAGCCGGCATCCGACACCCAGCGGACAGCGGAATCGAGCGGCAGATACATCGCCAGACAAATGAGCAGCAAACCGCGCATGCCGACGAACCTGCAGGCTCTGCCGATCAGGCCGCCGCCTGCGACACGCTCAATCGGCCGCCAGACAGCAAGGCAGATGCGGTAGATCAGGCTGTTTGCCGCAATTCCGCCCAGTTTTTCGACAAACCGGCGCAGCGCTGCCAGAATCCGCGCATAGATGCTGTTCGCCGAGGTACATATTGGTGCCGCGCAGAATTTATTCCACAGACGGCAGAACACCGAGCTTGGGGTACACCTGCCGGATACGGTTAAAGAATCCCGCGATAGCGCCCTCGTGGTACCATGCGCGCAGACACATCAACAGCCGCACGAACAGACTGTTTTCAAATAACGCTTTCATAGGCTTTAATTATCCGCAATATCGACCGAATCAATGTTGCCGGTCGTCTCAAAATCGTTGGTCTTTACAATGAATGTACGGCCTGCGCGCACCTCCTGCGTACCGATGGCCGGTGCAGGCGTGCCCTTGGAAACCTTGGTCGTGATGGTGAATACCAGATCCTTCTTCTCCGGATCGGTTGCCGTTACAATGCGGCCGTCAGCGGTGGTAACCTGCTGATTGTAATCATCGATCTTCATATCGGTGATCTGCGCATTGACATAGCTGTTGCCGTTTACCAGCGACTTGCCTACCTGACTGTTGCGCTGCACCTCGTTTACCAGGAACGGCGTTGCACCGCGTACGCGGACGGTCATCGTCAGGGAGACCTGCGGAGACGCAACCTCCTTGATCTGCTTGGCAAACAGCTTGTAGCCGACACCGGCTACGACAGCGATCGCAGCGACCAGCACCAGCAGATCGACAACATTGATGATGCCGAACAGCTTGCCCTTTTCGTTAATGATCTTCATAAATTTCCTCCGTTGGCAAATGAATTTCGTGTTTCACTGTGTCATTATACCATAGAGCGACTGAAAAGTTAAGTGTTATCTTTGTGAAGCAGCAAGTCTGCCAGAAGTGACCGAAATTCCACCCGGTCGCTGCCCGTTCTGCTCTCACCTGCCGCCTCCTCGCAGGTGATGGAAAACGCCGTACACCACCATGCCGCACGAGGACTCTGCGGCGCAAACGCCGACCAGAACAGCACAAGAACCGCTGTCAGCACTGCCGTGAGAGCCTTTCTATCCTGTTTCTGCATAACAAAACCGCCTTTCTGCATCCGGTGTACCCAGTATGCCCGAAAGGCGGCTTTCTATACCCGTTTAATTGCAGGTTTCCGTCAGGAATGTATCCGCGAAACGGCGGCGCAGCATTTTCGCTGCCGTTTTGGCGCGGCTCTCATCCGAGAACAGGCCGTACACGGTCGGGCCAGAGCCGCTCATCAGCGTACCATCCGCACCGTTTTCTGCGAGAAACGCCTTGATTTCGCCGATCTGACGGCGTTTTGCCGCCGTAACGGTCTCCATCACGTTGGACAGGTATGCGCACACGCCCTCGTAATCTCCCTGATTGAGCGCGGCCATCATGCCCTTGTTGTCCGGATGCTCGAGGATATCCACGCTGTCGATCTCCTGATAGACCTCCTTGGTCGGCACCGCAAACGGCGGCTTACACAGTACGACCCAGCAGTGCGGCATATCGGGCAGCAGGCTCAGCTCCTCGCCGATGCCCTGCGCCAGCATGGTGCCGCCGCGCAGGCAGAACGGCACATCGGCACCCAGTTTAAGTCCCATCTCGCACAGCTCGTCGTCGGTCAGACCGGCTGTATGCAATGCGTTGAGCGCACGCAGCACAGCCGCCGCATCCGTCGAGCCGCCCGCCAGACCTGCCGCAACCGGAATGCGCTTTTCGATGTGAATCTCGCAGGTTTCGAGCAGTGCGCCGGTCTCCTTGTAGAACAGCTCCGCCGCACGGTACGCCAGATTGCGCTCGTCGGTCGGCAGAAACGGCAGGCTGCAGCTCAGCACGATGCCGCGCGGCTTTTTCTCGCCGTGAATGGTGGTAACGCGCACGGTATCGTGCAGCGCGATCGACTGCATGACCATCTCCACCGTGTGGTAGCCGTCCTCCCGCCGTCCGGTGACGTCGAGCGTCAAGTTGATCTTTGCACGGGCACGAACAGTCGTATCCGCGTGTGTAATTTCCTGTTTTCGTCTAAAAAGCATGTTGTTTCAGCCTCTACATTTATTTCAGTGCGATCTGCACCGGTTTGCGATCACGGAACACGGTAACGTGGGTAAAGCCTGCGTCGAGTGCATTCTTCACGCAGTCGTCTACGCCGCGCGCCACGGTATCCAGCGTGTGCGAATCCGAGCCGATCGAGATGCGCTCGCCGCCCATGCGCTTGTATTCGTACAGAATATCCTGCGGTGGACCGACCTTTTCTGCCAGCCCGCAATGCCGGCAGCATTCAGCTCAAGCGCATAGCCGTGGTCGATGCACGAGCGCAGCACCTGCTGGACGCGGTCCATATAATTGTCAAACGACGGGATATAGTCGCCGTGCTTCATCACGCGCAACGGATAGTCAATGTGCGCCAGCACATCAAAGCCGCCGTGCTCCTCGAGCAGCAGCAGCTGATCGAAATACTCGTGCAGGAACTTGTCGCAGTCCATATTGGGAAAGTCGTGAAAGTAGATATCCAGATCGTTCGGCATGGCATGCAGCGAGCCGATGACCATATCGAACGGATGCGTGCGGACAAAATCGTCCGCATCCGGTGTGGCGTGCAGCTGGCCGATCTCCATACCCGCCAGAACCTCAATACCGCCGTTCCCTGCCGGACGGCGCTTTTCCCCATACCTCGCACGCACAGGCTTCCGGGTCACGGTTGTCGCGCGTGCCGCCCGAACGCAGAAAATCCAGATGATCGGTAATGCCGATGATATCCAGTCCGGCCTGCTCGCAGGCGTGAATTTTATCGTCGATGGACTGCGGATACTGGGCGTCAGCCGAATATTCGGTGTGCATATGCAGGTCTACCCGCATGGACGTTCCTCCTTATAGATAATTGAACACGGTCTGTACAAAGCAGGCGACGATCAGTAGAAACATGCCTGCATTCTGCAAAACGGCTTTAAGCGACGGCGCACAGGGTCCGTGCAGCCAGACCTGCTGTTTTCTGCCGCGAACGAGCAGGATCATGCCGATCACCAGCATCGCCATCCAGAACAGGCCGAGCGCCGACTGCGCGGCTATGGTATCCGGCAGCAGCATGGGCACCACCGAGCCGATGATGTTGAACAGCATGTGCAGCAACACCGAGGTGCGCAGCAGTCCGGTGCGGTAGTACGCGTAGGACAGCAGCAGACCGAGCGCAAAGGCGTAGAAAAACTGCTCCAGATTGGCGTGATACAGGCCGAACAGCAGTGCAGAAATGAAGGCGCCCGGCTTCTGCCCGTACCGCGCAAGACGGCCGGCCAGCAGACCGCGGAACACCAGCTCCTCACACAGCGGACCGATGATGCAGGCACCGAGAACGATGGCCGCCATCGGCATCTGCGAAAAGCTCTCGTCCACCATGCCGACCGGATCACGTCCGGTCAGAGCGTAGACCATGTCGTTGATATTCGTGCCGATGAGCGAACCGAGCCACATCAGCGCACAGCCGATGACAAACCACCGGCCCATACGCTTTGCGCCTGCCCGCTCCCTGCAGAACGGCATCGGCGGTGTTTTGCGCCATATACAGAACACGATCGGCAGCGATACCGCATAATGTCCGACGAGCAGCAGCAGGTAATACAGCGTTTTCGGCATGCGGAACGGCAGGATCCAGCCGCGTCCAGCCAGTACAGGCCGAACTGCCAGAGGATCGACCACAGCATGATCGCCAGCACGGAAAATCCCAGCTTCGAGCAGTAGCGGCGCTCCTGCGGGATATCAATTTGCTCCATAAAAGTTTCCTCTCCGGGCAAAAACAGAGGCGGAGCCTATGCTCCGCCCCCATATTTGTCTAATTGACGAAAGACTTACTGAGCCTTGGCCTCGTTTACCAGACGCTCGGTATCCTTGGCGATCATAAGCTCCTCGTTGGTCGGAATAACCAGAACGCGAACGCGTGCCCAGTCGATGGAGATATCCATCTGCTTGCCGCGGTACTTGTTCTTCTCCGGGTCGATCTTGATGCCGAGGTACTCGAGGTGCTCGCAGACATCCCAGCGAACCGAACGGTCGTTCTCGCCTACGCCTGCGGTGAAGATGATAGCGTCTACGCCGCCCATCTCAGCAACGTAGGAACCGATGATCTTCTTAACGGACAGGTTGAACATATCCTTCGCCAGAGCAGCACGCGCGTTGCCGTCAGCAACTGCAGCGTCCAGATCACGGAAGTCGGAGGATACGCCGGAGATACCCAGCATACCGGACTTCTTGTTCAGGATATTGATGACCTCGTGTGCGTCCATGTGCTCATGCTCAGCCAGGAACTCGATGATAGCCGGGTCGATGTTGCCGGCACGGGTGCCCATCGGCAGACCGTCCAGCGGAGTGAAGCCCATGGAGGTATCGAAGCTCTTGCCGCCATTGATTGCACAGATAGAAGAACCATTGCCGAGGTGGCAGGTGATCAGGCGCAGCTCCTCGAGCGGACGGCCGAGCATCTCAGCAGCCTGCTGAGAAACGTACTTGTGGCTGGTGCCGTGGAAGCCGTAACGACGGATCTTGTACTTCTCGTAGTACTCGTACGGTACAGCGTACATGTAGTGGGACTGCGGCATGGTCTGGTGGAATGCGGTATCGAATACTGCGACCATCGGAACATCCGGGCCCATAACCTCGCGGCAAGCCTCGATGCCGGTCAGGTTAGGCGGATTGTGAAGCGGTGCCAGCGGTACGCAGTCCTCGATAGCCTTGAGGACCTTCTCGGTGATGATAACGCTGTCCGAGAAGAACTCGCCGCCGTGTACAACGCGGTGACCTACTGCGTCGATCTCGCTCATAGAGGAGATGACACCCTTTTCCGGATCGAGCAGAATGTTGATAACAGACTGGATCGCTTCCTTATGAGTGGGCATTGCGATGTCAAACTTGAACTTCTCATCGGACTTGTTGCCGGTGTGGGTCAGCACACCGTCGATGCCGATGCGCTCGCACAGGCCCTTCGCCATTACCTCGCCCGACTCGGTGTCGAGCAGCTGGTACTTCAGCGAAGAACTGCCAGCGTTGATTACCAATACTTTCATTTGTGAAAACTCCCTTATGCCGTATTTGGCGGCTTGCATAAAGCCGCGGAAGCCTATATAATAATGCTATATTTTTATTCTACACGATTCTTTGCAAATGTACAACCCCTTTTTCGAGGTTTTTACCTTGCAGACCGCTGTCATCTCGCTGAAAGGAGCACCGTCATGACCGTATGCGGCATCACCGCCGAGTATAATCCGTTTCACACAGGCCATCTGCACCATATTGCCGAAACCCGGCGCAGCCTCGGCGAAAACGCCGTGATTGTGTGCGTGATGAGCGGCAATTTCGTCCAGCGCGGCGATTTTGCCGTGCTGGATAAGTACGCGCGTGCCGAAATGGCCGTGCGCTGCGGCGCTGACCTCGTGATTGAATTGCCGCTTGCGGCGGCGCTGTCCTCGGCGGAGGGCTTCGCTAAGGGGGCGGTGCAGACGCTGCACGCACTCGGGTGCGGCATGGTGTCGTTCGGTGCAGAGACTGCAGATACGGATTTGCTTTTACAGGCGGCAGAACTCCTGAACAGCCTGCCGATGGAGGGTGAATCCGGCTCTTCGCACCTGTCCTACGCCGCCAGACGGCAGGAGGAATTATCGAAAGTTCACAAACAGGCGGCAGCTCTTTTAGACAACCCAAACAACACGCTTGCCGTGGAATACTGCCGCTTCCTGCTCCCGCTCGGGATGCATCCGCTTGCGGTGCTCCGGCAGGGCGCGGCCCACGATGCGTACGCGCCGCACAGCGGCTTTGCCTCAGCGAGTCTGCTGAGAGCGCATTTGCGAGACGGTGATTTTGCGTTCTGCGCACCGTTCCTGCCGCCTGCGGCTCGCGCTGTGTGGAAGAAGGCCACAGATTGCGGTGAAGCGCCGGTCGCTCTGCCGGAGGACACACTGCTCGCGCTGCTGCGGACGGCACTCTATCAGGGCAGACTGCGGACCGGCTCGGCAGACGGCTTTGACGAGCGGCTTCGCAAGGCGGTCTATACGGCACATTCGTTCTCGTATGCTGTAGAAAAGGCTCGAACGCGGCGGTTTCCGGCGGCTCGTGTGCGGCGAACGCTCCTGCGGGCTGTGCTCGGTGTGGAGGCAGACGCGCCCGTCTCCCCTGCTTATCTGCGCGTACTGGCGCTCGGCGTGCGCGGACGTGCGGCGCTCAGGCAGGCTGCCCTGCCCGTTATCGTCAAGCCGGCAATGGAAAAACGTCTGCCCGAAAATCTGCAAGCGGCACTCTGCCGCGATGCCTTCGCGGACGACCTGTTTGCGCTTGCACTTCCCGATCCCGAACGGAGAATCGGCGGCGGGCATTTCCGCAAAACGCCGTTCTGTCTGCGCTGAATTGACAATCCTCTCATTTTGCTTTACAATAAACTTTAGCGTTGTAAAGTGAAACGAGGGGATTTAATGATTGGTCTTGGAACCATTGTAAATGTTGGCACGGTGCTTATCGGCACTACTATCGGTATACTGTTAAAAAACGGTCTGCCGAAACGCTTTGAAAAAACGGTCATGCAGGGACTGGGACTAACCACCTGCTTTATCGGTATAGGCGGAACACTCAGCGAAGTGGGGCAATACGTAACTGGAACGAAGCA
>VOFJ01002210.1_pt1 | contig 95299 bp, 114 predicted proteins | sample 5384081 | NCBI WGS metagenome assembly VOFJ01 (sample SAMN12384729, study PRJNA508395) | human gut metagenome | isolation source: healthy gut I | host: Homo sapiens | reverse complement strand
TCCCCTCCTCGGGCGAGAACGGGAACACGCCCGCGCGCTCGATCTTCTCCTCGCGCAGGAAGTCGCAGAGCTCTTCGAACTCCTTCTCCCCCTCGCCGGGAAGACCGGCGATGATCGACGTCCGCAGCACAAGGCCTGGGATGCGCGCGCGCAGGTCGTGGAAAACCTTGCGGATGCTCTCTTTCGTGTCGCGGCGGTTCATCGCCTTCAAGATATCGTCGTTGCAGTGCTGGATGGGGATATCGAGATACGGCACGATCTTCTCTTCCTGCGCGATCGTGTCGATGAGCTCATCGGTGATGTCATCGGGATAGAGGTAGTGTAAGCGGATCCAGTGGAAATCGAGCTTGCACAGCTCACGCAGGAGTGCGGCAAGTTGGTGCTCGCCGTTCAAGTCCGTGCCGTAGCGCGTGATGTCCTGCGCGATGACGATGAGTTCCTTCACGCCCGCGGACGCAAGCTCGCTCGCCTCGTCCAGAAGTTCGTTCATCGGACGGCTGCGGTAACGGCCGCGCAAGCGCGGAATGACGCAGTAGGCACAGCAGTTGTCGCAGCCCTCGGCGATGCGCAGGTACGCATACCATGACGGCGTGGACAAAATGCGCGCGCCGCCCTGCACGCAGTTCTGAATGTCGCCCATGTAGCAGGGGCGCAGCCCGCCGGGCGCCATGACCTCATCGACCGCGCGGGCGATCTCGCCGTAGCTGCCGGTGCCGAGCACCGCGTCGACCTCAGGCAGCTCGTGGAGCACATCGTCCTTGTAGCGCTGCGCCATGCAGCCGGTGACGATGATCTTTTTGAGCTTGCCCTCTTTTTTGAGCTCCGCCATCTCTAAGATATTATCGATGGCCTCCTCGCAGGCAGAGGCCAGAAAGCCGCAGGTGTTGACCACGGCCACGTCCGCCCCCTCGGGCGAGAGGACGACGTTGTGTCCCGCATGCTGCACCGTGGCCATCATCTGCTCGCAGTTGACCTGATTTTTGGCGCAGCCCAGGGAAATGAAAGAAACGTTATAGGGCATAGAACCCCTCCTGATCGTAAACTAATTGTAAAAAATAGCCAAGCGACTACTCTTCGTAATCGAATTCCGTCGCATTCTCGCTGATTTGGGCGATTGCCGCACGCACATCGCGCCACGCAAAGCCCCGCCGCAGCAGCATGTCAGACAGTCGCTTGCGCCCCTTTTCATCGAGCACGCGGCCCTTTGTCTTCTGCGCGATCACGCGCGCGATGGCCTCCTGCGCGTCGGGCGACTTTGACAGCGCGTCCTCCCACAGTTCGCGCGGCACGCCGCGCCGGTAGAGCTCGTCGCGGATCTTCGCCTCGCCATAGCCCATGCCGCCGTAGTGGCGCACAAGCATTGCGGCATACTCCGCGTCGTTGAGCGCGCCGATCTCCTCGAGCCAGTCGCACGCCGATTCGGCGTCGGCCTCGACCGCTCCCTTTTCCCTGAGCTTTTTCGAAAGCTCTTTCCTTGACAGCGGGCGGGACGAGATCATGTTCGCCGCGCGCACGCGCGTTTCGCTCCGCGCGCCGGACTGCTGCAATTCTACCACAGTCCTATCGTCAATGTCCAGTCCTATACATAAACCGAAACGCAGAAGCTCGCTCTCGGTGATCCGGAGGAGGTCTCCTCCCCCCTCCAGATACACGAGAACGCGCTCCTGCTTATGCTTCGATCGTTCGATCTTCTCAATCTTCATCCTTGAAATCGTCGGCGCTGACGTCCACGGCGCGGCCCGCGGCCTTCGCCGCCACGCGGGACTGGCCCGTCATCAGCTTGTCGAAGTTGCGGCGGATCTCCGCTTCGAGGTTGTCGGCGATCTCGGGATTGTTTTTCAGATACTGCTTGGCCGCGTCGCGTCCCTGACCGATGCGCGTTTCGCCCATCGAGTACCACGAGCCGCTCTTCTGCACCAATCCGAGCTTGACGCCGAGGTCGATCAGTTCGCCGATGAGCGAGATGCCCTCGCCGTACATGATGTCGAACTCCGCCTCGCGGAACGGGGGCGCCATCTTGTTCTTCACGACCTTGGCGCGCGTACGGTTGCCGATGATCTCGCTGCCGTTTTTCAGCGCCTCGATGCGGCGCACATCGATACGCACGCTCGAATAGAACTTAAGCGCGCGGCCGCCGGTCGTGACCTCGGGGTTGCCGTACATGACGCCGACCTTTTCGCGCAGCTGGTTGATGAAAATGACGATGGTGTTCGTTTTGCCGACCGCGCCGGTCAGCTTGCGCAGCGCTTGCGACATGAGGCGCGCGTGCAGACCGACAAAGCTGTCGCCCATCTCGCCCTCGATCTCCGCGCGCGGCACGAGCGCCGCGACGGAGTCGACCACGATGACGTCGATCGCGCCGGAGCGCACGAGCGCCTCGGTGATCTCAAGCGCCTGCTCGCCGGTGTCCGGCTGGGAGACGAGCATATCCTCGACCTTGACGCCAAGCGCGCGGGCATAGGTGATGTCGAGCGCGTGCTCGGCGTCGATGAACGCGACCTCGCCGCCCGCCTTCTGCGCCTGGGCGAGCACATGCAGCGCCAGCGTCGTCTTACCGGAGGATTCAGGCCCGTAAATTTCGATGATACGGCCCTTGGGCAGGCCCCCGATACCGAGCGCCAGGTCGAGCGCCAGCGAGCCCGTGGAGATGGCCTCCACATTGCTCACGGTGTTGTCGCCAAAGCGCATGATCGAGCCCTTGCCGTAGGTGCGCTCGATCTGCTGCATCGCGGTCTCGATCGCCCGCTTCTTGTCGTCGGCCATCGCCGCAGCTGCCTTCGTCTGAGACTTTTCTGCCATGTTCGCGTTCCTCCCGATTCTTTATGTAAACTAAATTTGCTTCAAATGGTCTCCACGCGCGTGCCGTACACCACGCGGGGGATGTTGTTGAGGTCCTTGACGATCTGAATGTCGCCAAAGCCGTGCGAGCGCATGATGCGCAGCACCTGATCCGCCTGCCCGATGCCGACCTCGAAAAAGAGCATGCCGTTTTCACACAGGGCATCGCGCCACTTTTCGCAGATCACACGGTAGAAGTCGAGCCCGTCCGCGCCGCCGTCAAGCGCAAGGCGCGGCTCGTGCTCGCGCACGGAAGCGTCGAGCGTGTCGATGTCCGCGCTCGGGATGTACGGCGGGTTGCTGACCAGAAACTGGAACTCGCCCAGCGTGCGCGCGGGCTTTTCCCGCGCGTCGATCTTCAGGCTTGCCACCCGCGCCGTCAAGCGGTTGCGGCGGATGTTCTGCCGGCAGATCTTGAGCGCCTCTTCGTCATATTCGCCGAGCAGCACGCGCGCGTTCGGCAGGTTTGCCGCCGCGGCAAGGCCGATGCATCCGCTGCCCGCGCAGAGATCCAGAATGCGGCAGGCCCCCGCGCCGCGCGCCGCGTCGATGAGCTTTGTCGCCAGCACCTCGGTATCCGGGCGCGGGATGAGCACCGCGGGCGAAATGTCGAGCGGCAGACCATAGAACTCCCACTCGCCGATGAGATACGCCACCGGCTCGCCCGCCAAGTGGCGCTTGACGAGCTCGCGCGCACTCTTCTCCACCTCGGGCGAGGCGTAGAGTGAGCCGTCGCGCACCAGCTCCTCGCGCGTTTTTGCCGCCGCGGCGCAGACGAGCTCGCGCGCCGACTGCGTCGCCTCCTCGTCGCCCGCGCGCCTCAGCTCCGTGCGCAGGTCCAGATAGAGATTATTATACGTCGTTGCCATGCTTACCACGCATCCTTGCCTTTTCTTCGGGAATGACCAGCTCGAGCGCGCGGATGGCGACCTCGAGCATGCTGTCGTCCGGCTCGTTGGTCGTAAAGTTTTGCAGCCACAGGCCCGGACGCGCCAGAAAGCGCGTCACCTTGTTGTCGTGCCCGCCGACGTAGCGGTTGAACTCATACGTCACGCCCACGATTGGAATGAGCAGCAGCAGGTGCAGCGCCATGCGCACCCACATGTTGCGCCAGTTGACAAAGCTGAAGACAAGGCTCGAGACTAAAATCGACACAACCACGACCACAAAGAGAAAGCTCGTGCCGCAGCGCGGATGGTGGCGCGGCTGGATGCGGCAGTTTTCGACCGTCAGCGGCAGCCCCGCCTCGTAGCAGAAGATCGTCTTATGCTCCGCGCCGTGGTACTGGAACACGCGGTAGATGTCCTTCTGCTTGGAGCACAGGATCATGTAAGCGAAGAAGATCACGAGCTTGATGACGGATTCGACCAGATTGTGCACCGCCGCGCTCTTGATATACGGGTCGATAAAGCCGGCCAGAAACGTCGGCAGCAGGAAAAAGAGCAGGATCGTCAGCCCCAGCGACAGAAAGACCGCCAGCGCCGTGATGAATTTCTGCATTTTTTCGTTGCCGAGCTTTTTTTCAAGCCACTGGTCGAATTTGCTCGGCTCGGCGACGTCCTCGTCGGGGAAATAGTCCGCCGAAAACATCAGCGCCTTGACGCCCTTGACCATCGAATCGACGAACGTCACCGCGCCGCGGATGATGGGTAAGCCCAAAACGGGGTACTTGTCGCGCACGAGCGTCAGCTCCTCGACCTTTTCGACCAGCCCGTCCGGCGAGCGGACGACAATAGCCTGCTTGCCCGGACCGCGCATCAAAACTCCCTCGATCAACGCCTGTCCGCCGATGCTCGTGCGGAACTTAGACGCGGAAGCCTTGTTTTTTGCTTCTTCTGCCATGAATGGTTCTCCTTTTTCTATGCGATATCATACCACGGGTTTTGCAAGAATGCAACACCCGTTCTATTTTTCACGACATGGGCAGCGAGATCGTCACGACCGCGCCGCCGCCCTCGGCGTTGGCGATGTCGAACGTGCCGCCGTGCAGGCGCACGATCTCGTCACACACGGCAAGGCCAATGCCGCTGCCGCGTGCCTTCGACGAGCCCTTGTAGAATTTCTGCTTGACGAACGGCAGCTCCTCCTCCGGGATGCCGGGGCCGTAGTCGCGCACGCGGATGACAAATTTTCCTCGCACGCGGCGCTCACGTCGATGCGCTTTCCCGCGCCGCCGTGCTTGGCCGCGTTGTCGAGCACATTGCAGAAGACCTGCTTCATGCGCTCGCTGTCTGCCACGATCGGCGGCACATCCTCGTCAGGGCCCTTGTAGCTGACCTCGATGCCCTCCTGCCGGAAGAGCTCGAAATAGGTGTAGATCGCGTCCTCGAGCTCGCTGGCAAGATCGACGCTCTCCACGCGCAGCGTGAAGCGCCCGTCCTGCATCTTCGTGAATTCGAGCAGCTCCTCGACCATCGTCGTCAGGCGGCGGGACTCTTTCAAAATGATGCCGAGGCCGCGCTTCGTCTGGTCGATGTTCGCGCCGGGGTCGGCGGAAAGCGTCTCTGCCCAGCCGCTGATGGCGGTCAGCGGCGTTCGCAGCTCGTGCGAGACCGACGAGATGAATTCCTGCTGGATCTTCTCGGCCTGGCTGATCTTGAGTGACATGTCGTTGATGTTGTCGACCAGCTCGCCGAGCTCGTCGCGGTAGTGGTTCTCAATCATGATGCCGTAGCTGCCGCCCGAAATGCGGCGTGCCGCGTCGCTCACGACTGCAACGGGCTGGACGACGTTGTTGATAAAAATAGCATTCGACGCCGCAATCAGCGCCATGCACACGAGTGCCGCCGCCGAAGCGAGCAGCGACTCGACCAACACGCGATGCTGCGCCTCGCGCAGCGATGTCACGTACCGCAGCACGCCGACGACGCGGGAGTTAAAAAACAGCGGATACGACACCGCGAGGATATTCTCCCCCGTCTGCGGATCGCGGCCCTGAAACGACGCCATTTTACCGCCGATCGCGCTGTCAACGTCGCTCGTGCCGGGCAGCGTGCCCGCCGTCAGCCCGTAGGACGAGACCTGCACGCGTCCGTTCGTGTTGATGAACTGGAGCTCGATCGTGTCCTTTTCTTCAAACGTTTCGGCGGAGTACGACGCGAGGCGGTAATATTCGCTGTAGCTCTTCACGCCGTAGCCCGTGAAGGTCTCCGCCGCGATACGCGCGCGGCTCTCAAGGCCCGAGCGCATCGCATTGTAATAGTATTCCTGCACGCCCACGCTGAAAAGCGCCACCGCCAGCACCAGCAGCAGCAAAATCGGCAGCACCGCCGAAAACATCCACCGCTGACGAAGGCCACGGATGTGCAGCGCCGAAGCAAAGCCTTTTCGATTGTCCGGCATCGCTGCCCCCTCCTTCGTTCGGTGCGCTCACACCGTCCATTTATAACCAAAGCCCCACACGGTGGAGATGTACTTCGGCTCCTGCGCGTCATCTTCGATCTTGAGGCGCAGGCGGCGGACATTCACGTCCACGATCTTGAGCTCGCCAAAGTAGCCCTTGCCCCACACGGCGTCGAGAATTTCCTCGCGCGCGAGCGCCTTGCCGCTGTTTTCCATAAAGAGCTTGACGATCGCGTACTCGATCTGCGTCAGCTTGACGCGCTCGCCGTTTTTTTTCAAGCGTCCGGTTCGTCAGGTTCAGCAGAAACGGCGGCTGATACAACTCTCCGGTATGCGTGGCCGGCGTGTTTTCGCCCATGCGGCGCAGCAGCGCGTCCACGCGCGCGGTGAGCTCGGCGGGCGAAAACGGCTTTGTCACATAGTCGTCCGCACCGGTCATCAGGCCCGTCACCTTGTCCATCTCCTGCGTGCGCGCCGTCAGCATGATGATGCCGACCTGCGCGTTCGACATGCGGATGCGGCGGCAGACTTCGAACCCGTCGATGTCCGGCAGCATGATGTCGAGCAGGCACAGCTTCGTGTCGGGATTTTCCTGCAATTTTTGAAGCGCCTCCTCGCCGCACTCAGCCTCCACGACCTCGTAGCCCGCACGCTGCAAATTGATGACAATAAAACTACGGATACTGGCTTCATCCTCCAGCACCAGCACTTTTTTCATATCGTTTCTCCTCTCAGTTGTCTCCCATCGTCCATTCCGCCGTGATGAGCGAGAAGCGCTCGCGCAGCGATTGCTCATCAAGCGTGATATTCCATACATCGCCGATCCGTGCGGCGTATACCGCCTCCACCTGCTGCGTGAGCACAAAGCGGCTGCCGATGTTGGCAAGTCCCTCGCGCGCCTCGCCCGTCAGGGTGTAGACGGTGAGCAGTTTCTCTCTCAGTCCGCCCTCGCCCGCACGGTAGAAGGACACAGCGGTCTCGCCGCTGCCCGCGCTGCGCTCGACGGTCAGATAGTCCTTGTCCCACTCGTCCGGCAGCACAAGGCTCCAGCCGTCCGCCACATTGTGGAAGCAGCTCTGCACGTCCGTCACCGTGCCGTCGATGCTGTACTGCTCCCAGACAACGTAATACTGCAGCTCGCTCTCGCGGTCAAAGCGCTGCAAGGGACGCGTCTTCGGCGCTTCGGTCACGCCGTCGCTGTTTTCATCGCGCGGGAAAAGGCCGAGGAAAATTTCCTCCGCGGGTACCTGATTTGCGTCCGCGCCGAGGGCGATGTTCTGCAGCCGCCCGCCCTTGAGCGCCAGCACGTCCGTCACGGTCAGGTTGTCGCCCGTCACGCCCGTCACGAACAGCGCGTTCTCCCCGCCCGTCAGCGTGCCGGCCGTCAGGCGGCTCAGCTCCGCCACCGAGGCGGACAGGCGCAGCGAGGACTTCGCGTGCAGCGCGCCGTCATCCCAGTCGTAGTAATCGACGCGCGCCGTACTCTCTTCGTCGCTGCAAATAATTAAAAGTTCCTGCTTCCCGTCGCCGTTCATGTCGAGGTTCGCGTAACGGGAATAGCCCGTCGTCAAAAGCGACTCCGACGTGCCGGGAGAGAGCGGATAGATGGCAAGCCCCTGCACATCCGAGCTGCTCTGTAGCCGACCAGGATCTCCTTGAGCCCGTCGCCGTCCAGATCCGCGTAGTTCACGCTGTAGATCTGGCTCGATGTGCCCTCGATCACGGCGTAGCGCTCGTAGCTGTCGCCGTCGGCTTTGAAGATGTAGATCTTCATCGGCTTTTTGTCGCTCGCGCGGCGGAAGAAGGCCACCGCCTCTTCGCTGCCGTCACCATCGAGGTCGATCATCTGCACGCTCTGCAAATTGCTGCCCGACGTGGGCGCGGCATACTCCGCGCCGTTTGTGAGCAGCGCGTCGATCTGCGATTCGAGCGACTCATACTCGCCCGCGAGCTTCGGCAGGCGGTAGAGCGACGTCTCCGGCGTCGTGAACATGCAGCCCGAAAGCAGCAGTGAAAATAATCCGATCACCAGCATTTTCCCCGCGCGCTTCATTCTCTCCGCCTCCTTTTTCATACAGATACCAATACAAAGTTATCATAGCACGCCGCCGCGCAAAAAGGTAGCCCCTTTTTGCGCATTTTCCGCAAAAAAGCAGCGTTCAATGTCCTATCTAAGCCTCATCAAAGCGAAAGATGCGTCTTTTGCGCCCACCGGGCGCAAAACAGCATTCTAAAAAGCACGCATTTTGTGCTCCCTGAGCACAAAACAGTGTCTCCGCACCACCCCAGGCGCGCATTTTGCGCTCTTCGAGCGCGAAACAGCCCACCGCACCCAAGCATCGCAGGCTTTCGCGTCCGCAGACGCGAAATAATTTTGATCGTCATTTCCAACGACATGCGCGTTGGAAATGACTCTTCTCAGGCCGCAAGTGTGGAATTCGCCCGCCGACGGCGGGCGAATTATGCGCGCAGCGGCCTGCAATCCCCCTCTAAAATGAAAGGGAACGGCAAAGCCGTTCCCTTTCGTTTTAGAATTTATATAAGACTGTCGCCACCTGCGCCCTCGTCATCGCGCCGTTGGGGCGGAAGCTGCCGTCGTTAAAGCCCGTGAGGATGCCCATCTCGCTGAGCGTGCTCACGTACTCCGCCGCCCACGACTGGATTGCGCTGCTGTCGGTGAACTTGAGCGCGCCCTGGGCGTAGCCCTTTTCGGTCAGGCGACCGAGCATCGTCACCGCCTCCTGGCGGCTCACGTTGGCCGTGGGGTTGAAGTAGAGCTTGCCCGAGCCGTCGGAACTGCCCTTGATGATGCCGAGCGAGTACATCGCCTTCGCGCCGTTCAGCGCCCAGGATGCGATCTCATTCGTATCGGCAAACGGGAGCTGCACGGAGGAATGATCCTGCGAAGAACCTAAGTAACGCGCGAGCAGCACGGCAAATTCCTGACGGCTGATGTTCGTATCCGGCAGGAAGTTACCGTTCGAGCCGTTCGAAATGCCGCTGCGCTTGAGGTACGCCACCGCATCGTTCGCCCAGTGGTCCCGCATATCGGCAAAGGCCGGCGTCGCGCTCGACGTACCGGCGTTCACGCCCGCGCGGCTCAGGTTGCCGCTCGCGTCGCCCGCGACCACGCTCACGCGGTGCTGTGCGCCGTCCGCCGCGGGAAGCGTAATGCTCAGCGCGCCGCTGGACTGGTTATAGGTGTAGGACGTGTAGCTCTTGCCGTCGTAGGTCACGTGAATGGTCGGGATGGCCGCGCCGTCGATGTCATCTTTCACCGTGCCGGTCACAGTGTTGCTCGCCGCATTGTACTGGAGCGAGAGCTTCGGCGCGGTCGTATCGGTCAGGCCGCCGTAGGAGAGCACGAGCTGGTCAAGGTACACGGCGCTGATAAGCTCCGTGTCCGAAGAGACGATCATGCCCGTGATCGCGGTCGCCGCGCCGAGGTTCGCCGTCAGGAGCTTCCAGCCGGAGAAGTTGAGCGCTCCCAGGTTCACGCTTCCAGTATCCGTCACCAGCGCGAGCTGCGCTCCGCTATTGTCGCCGTAGACCCAGAAGTTGAGCTGGTCGTAATTTGAAGGAATGGCATAGTTGAGGCCGATGTAGGCGTTGCCCTCGCTGCCGATCGCATAGTCAAGCCGTGCGGAGGCGTAGCCGTTGTGCACGCGGGTCATCTCACTGTTGTAGGAGAGCATCGCACGCGTGCCGGTCGCGGTCGCGAACGAGGTCTCAAAGCCGTCGAGCGTGCGCAGGGCGCGCGCCGTCACCGTCACAGGGACCGTCACGGAAATGCGGCCGAGGCTCGCCGTCACGCTGCCGCTGCCGATGCTGCCGGACGCCGTAAACACGCCGTTTTCGATCGTGCCGACATTGCCCTGCACGGTCCAGGTAAAGCCCTTGTTGTCGCCGAGCACCGGCAAATGGCGGTACATCGCCGAGGCGGTCAGCGTCGCCGTCTCGCCCGCGCTGAGCGTGATAGCGCTCACGGCCTTGCCGTTCTGCCGGACGCTGATGCTGTCGGGCTGCGTGATGACATCGATCTTCGTCTGCGCGCTCGCGCCGCCCGCGTTCGCCGTCACCGTCACGGTGCCGGAGGCGGGCGCGGTCAGGACATTGCCGTCAATGGTGCCCTTATCCGCGCGCAGGGAGACATTGGAATTTGCCATGGGGATATAGTTCGTGTCGAGCGCCGTCGCGGTGAGCTTGACCTGCGCGTTCGGGAGCACGCGGGTGCTCTCGCTCTCAAGATACACATGGCCCACGGAGTTCGTCGGGCGGCTGTCCGCCACAAGGAAGATGTGGTTCGTCACCGCGCGCTCGCTGCCGCCCGAGGGCTTGTCGACAAGCGTCGATACCGTGCTGTCGGGGCTCGTCGCGACCATCGCGGTCGAGCCGCCGCCATCCAGGCTCAGCGCCGTCACGCAGCCGAGCTCCACCATGCGCTGGGCGACCTGCGTCAGCGTCGCGCCGATGGAATAGCCGCTCTGGCGGCCATCGATCGTGTAGAGCACGAGCGAGCCGTCGCGCTTGAGGCCCACCGCCGTGCGCGGGGGCCGCGCCGTTGACAAGGCCCGAACAGACCTGACCGTTATCGACCAGCTGATAGAGCGCGCCGATCATATTCGTCACGCCGTTCCACTCGCTGCCGTTCGCGCTGACGGAAAGCGTCAGGCGCTCGCCGGGCTGGAGCGCGCGCAGCTGCTCCACATAGCCCGCCGCCTTCAAATTCGACGAAAGCACATACTGTCCCGCGCCGACGGGCGTGTCCTTGCCGCCTCGATGACCTGCTCGACCACGAGCGTCAGGCTGCCGTTCAGGCCGAGCGAGCCGCCGACCGCCGAGCAGACAACATCCACGCCCTCCTCGCTCGTGCCGGTCGTGGCGCGGGCATTGAAGGTAGAGTCATAGAGATAGATGCCGAATGAGCTCTGGCGCACGTAGTTGAAAGCCGTGACCGTCAGGCTGCGGCCATAATCCGACTGCGCCGTGATGCGGAGCGAGGGCTTGCCCATCACCGTGCTGCCGTCGTCGCGGAAGCCGATGGCGTAATACTCGCTCGAGGCGTTGCGCAGCACGCCCTCGGTCATCATGCTGCCAAGCGGGATGCCCGTCGCCGTGTCGTAATAGTCGCCGTTGATGCCCGCGACCACGCGGTAGCCGCGCGCTTCGAGCTTTTTCGCGGCGGTCGAGACCGTTGTAAGCTGGGTCGTGTAGTCGCCGCCGCTCACGATGGGCTTGACGCGTGCGTTGGGCGAGTAGACCACATAATTCTCCTGACGGAGATCAGAATACGTATTGCTCCAGAACGTGCCGGCGTTGAGCTCGGTGCGCTCGTTGACCTCGACGCTTGAGCTCGCCAGATCGTCGCCGAGCGCGTCAGACGCGAAGGCGTTGAGCGGAGCCGCCGCCAGCACGACTGCCAGCGACAGCGACAAAAAACTTACGGATGATGGATTTCACGATTTGCCTCCTTGCTGAAAATGCCTTGAATTGGTAAACATAACATAGTATAGCAGATACCCTGCCATAAGTAAAGACGCGAAAACGCGGAAAAAGTTTCCACTTTTTGCAAAATTTAGAGCGAAAGCGCCTCGAGCACCCGCACGATGACGGCGTTTGACACCAAAAAGCCCTGCGGCGTCAGCCGCCAGCGGCCGTTTTCCTTTTGGGAAAGGCCGTGGTGCGCGCACTCTTCGAGCACTGCCTCGGCGTCCCGCGTGTCCTCCTTGAGCGCCGACAGGTCGAGCCCCCGCGCGGTGCGCAGGGCAAGCATGACGCGTTCTTCTTCGCGCTCGCGTTCCGCGGGGCATGCGCTTTCGGAAAGGTGCTCCTCACCCTTGATGTAAGCATTCAAGTCGCGCGCGTAGGCGAAGCGCCGCCCGCCGAAGTCCGAATGCGCGCCAGGACCGAAGCCCAGATACTCCTGCATCGTCCAGTATTTGAGGTTGTGGCGCGACTCGCGCCCGGGACGCGCGAAGTTCGAAATTTCATACTGCGCGTAGCCCGCCTTTTCGAGCAGCTCGACCGTTGCAAGGTACTCCTCCGCCTGTTCATCGTCGTCGGGGATGCGCAGGGCGTCTTTTTTGCGGTCGAGCGGCGTGCCCTCCTCGATCTTGAGCCCGTAGCAGGAAAGGTGCTCAGGCTCAAGAGCGATGGCCGCTTGCAGGTTTTCCCGCCAGTGCGCCATTGTCTGCTCGGGTAGGCCGTAGATGAGATCGAGGCTCACATTGTCGAAGCCCGCCGTGCGGGCGGCATGTACGGCCTCAACCGTCTCTTTATGCGTGTGGACGCGCCCGATCAGGCGCAGCTCGTCGTCGCTCGCCGACTGCATCCCGAGTGAAATGCGGTTGAAGCCCGCTTCTCTGAGCTGCCGCAGTGCTGATACCTCCCGCGCGCTATCGGGATTCGCCTCGGTCGTGATCTCAGCGTTTTTGTCCACGCGGTAATGGGCAAAGACCGTCTCTAAAATGCGGCAGAGCCGGTCTGCGCCGAGATAGCTCGGCGTGCCGCCGCCAAAGTAGATCGTGTCAACGGTATGGCCTTCGCCTGATCCGCCCAGCGGATCAGATCGCGCTGCAAAGCCGCGGTGTAGGCGTCCATCTTCTCCTCCGAATGAGGAAGCGAGTAGAAGTCGCAGTAAATGCACTTCGCCTTGCAGAACGGAATGTGGAGATACAGTCCCAGCGGTCGCATCGCGTCAACTCCTTTGCAAAAATGTCCTCGCCCATTGTAACACAAACCTCGCCGCGCGCAAGACGGTATCGCGCGGATATTTCGTCCATTTCCCGCAAACACTACGACAAAAGGAGTGATTCTTCATGGATATGACGCCTCAGGAATATCAGGAGTATGTCAAGCGCCTTGCGCCCAAATCGCCCATTTTCAAGGATACCGCCTTTGCCTTTTTCATCGGCGGCGCGATCTGCGCGCTCGGCCAGCTCATCCAGAACGGCTTTCTCTCGCTCGGCCTTGCAAAGGCGGACGCAGGCACGGCGACCTCGATCTGCCTCATCTTCCTCTCCGCACTTTTAACAGGCTTAAACCTTTACAATTCCATCGCGCGCTTTGCCGGGGCCGGCACGCTCGTGCCGATCACGGGCTTTGCCAACTCCGTTGTCTCCCCCGCCATCGACTTTAAGAGCGAGGGCTTCATCACCGGCATGGCGTCAAAGATGTTCGTCGTCGCGGGGCCGGTCATCGTGTTCGGCACGCTCGCAAGCGTCGCGTACGGCGTTATCCTGATGCTGATGGGATAGGAAAAAGCGCGGCGGGGGGCCGCGCTTTTCTCTTGCGCCGCGCCGCACGATATTCTATAATGTTGCCATCGAATCAAACGATAATGTACAATAAGGGACCTGTTGACAAAGGTAGCAAATACGTCCGTTCTATGGTAGAATAACCATAAGGAGGGATGCAGCATGATGGGGCACCAAAGCAGACAAATGGCAATGCTTTTCGTAGATATAGAGTCACTGATTCCAGAAACCCACCTGCTGCGGAAGATCGAGCGGATGGTATCCTTTGATTTCATCTATGATCTTCTGGCGCCATATTATCCGGCAACAGGCCGTCCATCTGTCGACCCTGTCAGTATGTTCAAAATGCTCTTGATCGGATACCTGTATGGCATCAAATCAGAGCGGCGGTTGGTGGATGAAGTTCAGCTCAACATCGCCTGCCGATGGTTTTGCGGATTTGAACTGGATGACACGATCCCAAATCACTCCACATTCAGTAAGACCAGAACACGAAAATGGCAGCAAAGCGATCTCTTTCAGAAAGTCTTCTATGAAATAGTCAAGCAATGTATAGACAGCGGGCTGATCGACGGAGAAGCTATGGCTGCGGATGGAAGCTACATTCCGGCCAACGTATCAAGAGAAAGCTGGATCAATGTAGAAATAGAAGTTGAACAGAGTATGCAAAGCTATCTCGATTCTTTGGATGAAGAGCTTTCCAATCAGCCGGGCTTCAAAAAGCCGCCAACAAAAATTGTAAGGAAGTGCCGTACCACCAGCCAAACAGATCCAGACAGCGGTTATATCAATCACGGCAGCAAACGCGGCATCGGGTATCTGATGGAAGCAACTGTGGACTGCAAACACGGCATTTTAACAGGCGTTGATGTATATCCTGCCAATGAGAAGGAAAGCCTTCTGGTCTTGCGGCATTTGGAACGGCAAATCAATCTTGGCATCCCAATGAGCCGGCTTGCTTTGGATCGCGGATATGAGACGGGCGCTGTTCACCGGGGGCTGGAGCTTCTGGGCATTACCGGATATATCCCCGCAATTCAGTTCTCCAATCCACCTGAGAAATATGGATTCTCCTACGATCCACAGCTGGACGCATTCATCTGTCCGGAAGGAGTTCCTCTTACGTACCACAGGCTAAATTGCAGCAAATCGACGGGCAAATATCTGCGTTGCTACCAGGTCGAGGGCGATGCCTGTATGCGCTGTCCAAAACAGCCGAGCTGTTTTGACAAGGCTGGAATTCGGCGCAGAGTGCTGGCCAGCAGCTGCTATCCGGCATTTTTCAGAGGGCATCAGCGCGTGGGAACTCCAGAATACCTAGCCATGATGCGGCTTCGTAAAATCTGGGCCGAGGGCAGCTTCTCCGTCTTGAAACGGGAACACTGTATTTCAAGGATTCGAAAAAGGGGCATTCTTGCAGCTACGGAAGAATGCCTCCTTGCCGCCATGGCCCTAAACCTCAAGAGGATGGTAAATACCATCTTTCGCTATTTCCCAAATTTACTGTTCTGCTGGAACCACTGTGGGTTCCAGCAGTTTTTTTGCTTTTGTCAACAGGTCCCTATATTGACACAAGCAGAAGCGTTGAAGACTGAGATTGAGACTGGCCTTCAGGTTGGCGTAGATCATCTGGAGGACAAGCCGATGAAACGCAAGCCGGTGGAAAGTATCACAACACCAGGCACTTGCTCAAGCAATACCGCAAGGTGGCCTATGCGATCCAGATCTCGGAGTCTGACATGAATGTCAGGATGGAGATGGAACATGGCACCCGGCTTTCCACACTGGAGGTCAATGCAGAGCTTGCGGGGGTTGATTTATCCGGCTCAAAGCTTGAAGGATATGCACGCACAGTCATCCGGAGCAAGAATATGCTCCAGATCATCAAAAACGCGATGAACACGGTAAGGCTGGATCCGGATCATGGGGAGTTGATGTACCAGATCCTCTATCTCACCTACTTCTCGGAGAGGAAGATGGCCAACCGTGAAGCGATCCTTGCAGAGCTCGAGCGAATAGGTTTCCAAATGTCGATGGTGACTTATCACAGTTACCTCAATATGGCGATCAAAGCCATAGACCGCATTTTATGGGGTTATACGGCTCGTGATTGTATGGAAATCATCAAGCAATTTCTGCCCTGAACTAAAATTGAACTATTTCCGAACTGTATTTGAAGTCCTGCTTAATTGCATCTGTATTCCATAAATGCTAAGATGATAGCGTCGAAAAGTTTCATCGATGGACGGCCCTCTGCTCTGCCGGGGGCATTTTTCATGCATAAGCCAGGAGTTTGGGTCGCACTGCCCAAGCTCCTGGCTTTTCTTTTCGGCTCTAGTTGAAAGGAGGACTTCCCAATATGAATCAGAACAAACCTGCCGTCGTCAAGAAGCTGCAGGAGCGATTCAGAAATGTAAGCGTTGGTCGTGGACTGTATATAGCATTTGTGATGCCTACGATGCTGAGCATGTTTTCCACTCGTGCTTTCGCCGCGGATACCATTTGGACGAAGGCGAGTGCGATCATGCAGGATGTGTATACGCAAATCCTCAGTATCAGCACTATTGCCGCAGTTGTTACGGCTGCCGTTGCGCTTCTTCTGATGAACTTCTCCAGATCCGGACGGACGGTTGACGAGTCCCGTGCTTGGTTGAAGCGGATCATCATTACTTGGGCTATCCTGAATAGCCTTGGCTTTATCATGGCCTATGTGACGCCTTTCTTCGCCGGTGGCACTTGGACGCCTTAAAGGAGAAACAAGATATGAAAAAAAGCATCATCTGCTTGGTATCCGGTATCATCGCTGGCATCGCCATGTGCTTGACAGCGGCTTACTTCCTGCCTGAGAGCAGCTTCGACGACGAGTTGGGCTGCTTCTGATCTGACGCAGGAGGTGTTACATGGGTATCTTAGACAGCATTGTTGAGTGGATTGCCACGCAGATCATGAACCTGCTGGACCTGGTCACAGGCTCCGTTCTTGGAGCGCTGGGTTGTGACATGAGCACTTTCTTGCGTTACTTTCCAGCCGCTGAGACGCTCTACGAAGTCTTTGCAGCGATTGCTGTTGGCTTTATCCTTTTGAACCTCGTGTGGCAGCTCTTCAAAAACTTCGGGCTTGGTGTGGGCCTTAGTGCGGAGGACCCTACCAAGCTCGCTATCAAGTCTATCCTCTTCATTTTTCTGGCACTGTTTGCCGATCAGATCATGGTGCTCATCCTGGGAATCGCCGGCACACCATATGACTGGGTTGTCGATACAGCACTACCTCCCATTGAGTTTTCCAACTTCGGTAGCGTGCTCACGGTGATAGTCGGATGTCTCGCCTCCGGATCCGTGAGCCTTATTGTTTTGATCCTTGTGATCATCATTGCCTGGAACTATATCAAGCTCCTGTTTGAGGCAGCGGAACGATATATCCTTGTTGGAGTTCTGATCTATACGGCGCCCATTGCGTTTGCGACAGGTGCGTCAGAAAGCACATCTAATGTATTCAGCGCGTGGTGCCGAATGCTTGGTGGTCAGCTTTTCCTTTTGATCATGAATGCATGGTGCCTGCGTCTGTTCACAAGCATGGTTGGCAACTTCCTTGCCAATCCGCTGTCCATATGAGGAGGTAGACATGAAGCGAAAACGCATATTTACAATCCTTGTGCTCGTGCTGCTCACCTGTGCTCTGTCCACAACTGCTTTTGCCATCGATGAGAGTGAAGTGGAAAGTGCCATTGCAGCGTCCAGTCAAGAAGAAGTTGCCGGCAATATCTTCATCTGGTTCCTGTGTGCCATTGGGTTTCTCAAAGTGAGTCAGAAGATCGATAGCTTCATGGCTTCCCTGGGAGTCAATGTTGGCAGGACAGGAGGAAGTATGCTGGCAGAACTCATGGTAGCCGGCCGTGGTATCGCCACTGCTGCAGGTGCATTTGGAAGCACGGTTTCTAATCGTCACTCCTCGCACGGTACACACAATGGTGGTCAGGCAGCCGGCGCAGCATTTACCGGCGGCGGAAACGGCCTTGTCGGGGTCACCAAACGAGCTGTGGGTAATGCTGCAGCATCAAGTGCAACAGGCACCGGATCTGGTCTTAGCAGCATCATTGGTGGTGCTATGTTCGGCTCCAGCTTAGCAAGCGGGGGCAAGTTCGCAACTAGTGTGATCGGAGCTGTTGCAAAGGGAGATATCTCCTCTGTCGGTTCGATTACCGGAGAACAGGCGTCGGAAGCATTGACCAGTTATCTTGGCTACTCAAGTGCTGCGGCGAGTGAGATACAAACGGATGATCCGGTCACAATTCCCACGGCGCCTACCCCAATGAACGGCGAAGATGTTGTCACCCTCGATGGAGGGACAGCAGCCGGTGTTATCCCACCCGAAACTCAACCGTGGGCGGCGCCCAGTGCCCCCAACCCGGTGGTTTCCTCTCCTGTGGGAGCAAAACCAGTTTCTGAAGGAAGCGCATTGACCGGCGTGATCACAACTGCTACGCACACAGCTTCGACCACCCCCACGGCCCCATCTCCCGGCACTGTCCGCGAGGGGGCTGGTGTTCCCAGTTCGCCTCCCACATTCCGCAATGTCGAAATTGGCAGAGGCCGCATCACAGGACACGAAGTTGCTCCTGATGGTCAGTCTGAACGGGAGTTCGCTATGTATAGCACAGAGCAATACATGGCCCCAACTGGCCCGTATGATACAGTCCAAACAGTAGACGGTGCCTCGTGGTATCGGCAGTATGCTCAGCCCAAAGTTGAGAAAACGCCCTATACCGATGAAGGTGACAAGATTAGGTATGAGGAACGCATCGTTTCTCAGATGCCGCCTGTTCCCAAAAGAAAGGACAAAATCTAATGAGTGATGAAAAAAGTCAGCAGCAAACATCGACCGAATCCACAGTTGCTGGTGCCGCAAAGACTGGCAAAGCAATTTCTAATATTGCCAAGGGCGCAGCTGCAGGTGGTGCTCATGGTGCGGCAATTGAAGCCGGGAAGTCATCTGCAAAATGGCTGATTCCGTTGGTCGCGGCAGTTTTGTTGCCTCTAATTCTTGTAGCTATGCTTCCTGCTATCATCTTCGGATCATTATTGGGCGATGGGACGGACACCCCGAATGGAATCTCGAGCGATGAAGTGTTAGTCCAAAATATGACAGCCATCAACGAGAGCATCAGTTCCATCCTCTCTGAAGGATTAACAGATGTTCTTGAACGCATTGATTCTGATTTTGCATAGCGCTTCCCCCAGGTCTCCCATCCCCTGGAGCTTGCAGATGTCTTTCGATCCATATTACACTTTCCAGAAGGCCTGATTGCCATCGGGATGGTAGTGGTGGGAATTGTACTCATCTGCATTTTTGGACTCCGGATCGGATGGGGGCAAAACGGAGTCACCGATTCCGATCGGAATCTCACTGTCTCAAGCTCTGGTAGCTACGGCACAGCGAGCTTCATGTCACCGAAGGAGGCAAGCGCCTGCTTTGATGTGACAAGTGCGAAGAAGACCGAGCAGGACATCCTTGGCATGTTACCTGATGGTCAAATCCTCACACTCCCCAAAAACACACGCCTCAACTCCAACCTCGCCGTATGTGGCTCGTCGGGCACAGGCAAATCCAGATCCATATCCCGAAATCTGGTTCTCCAAGCGGTGAAGCGTGGTGAGAGCCTGATCCTTACCGATCCAAAATCTGAACTGTATGAATCCATGAGCGAATACCTTCGAGACAATGGATATACAGTCAAGGTCTTCAACCTAATTGAAATGGATCATAGTGATTCGTGGAACTGCCTCAACGAAGTCGGTTCCAGCGAACTGATGGCTCAGACCTTCGCTGACATCGTACTGCAAAACACCAGCGGAGACTCGAAAGATGCTTTCTGGTACAACGCTGAGCTCAACCTGCTAAAAGCGCTGGTACTGTATGTGGCGTTGGAAATGCCCCCGGAGCAACGCAACCTGGCTACAGTCTACGATCTACTCTATACACAGACGGAGAAGGGCCTGTCCGACATCATGGCCAGTATCAGCCATGAGCATGTGAACCAATACACCGGCGAGCTTCTTCCGCCATCCCCTGCAGCCGCACCTTACGCCATCTTCAAGCAGTCCAGCGATACGGTTCGAACCAGTGTCATCATTGGTCTAGGCAGCAAGCTGGCCGTACTGCAGGCGCAGCAGGTGCGGAACATCACTTCCTATAACGAGATCGATCTGGAACTTCCGGGAAAGCAAAAGTGTGCCTACTTCTGCATTGTGTCCGATCAGGACAGCACCTTTGATTTTCTCAGCTCTCTATTCTTCAGTTTCCTCTTTATCCGCCTGATTCGCTATGCAGATGGATACTGCGAAGGCGGTATGCTGAGCACTAAGGTCAAGTTCGTGCTAGATGAATTTCCGAACTGCTGCCTGATCCCTGACTTCACCAAAAAGTGCTCTACCATCCGGTCACGCGGATGCTCGGTAGCCGTCTTCTTCCAAAATGTAGGTCAGATGCGCAACCGATACCCTGATGACCAATGGCAGGAGATCCTCGGTGCCTGTGACTCCACGGTGTTTTTGGGTTGTACCGATATGCTTACAGCGGAGTACTTCAGTGATCGCATTGGTACCGCTTCTGTTGAAGTGGAGGGTACAATGCGGGAACTCAATACCATGCACATCACCAACTACACACCAAGATTCCGCAAGACCAACTCACTTGGCCGGCGTCAACTGCTTACCCCTGATGAGGTCCTGCGTTTACCCCCGGATCAAGTTCTGATCTTCATTCGAGGTCAGAAAGTCATGCGAGCCAAGCGCTATGACTACTCCCTGCATCCGGACTATAAAAAGCTGAAGAGCCGCAAAGCGATCCTGCATGAGCCTGACTGGAAGACCAGCTAGGCTTCTTCTGTATCTGCAACCGGCCCTTCACCATCCTCATCCATGGCCACCCCTGTGGAAAAGGGCAGCGGCAATCGGCAGAAGAAACCACCTGCGAAGCCAGCCCGCCCCATAACACTGAGCGCGAGGTTGTGAATGCAGATGACATCTTCTAGGAAAGGAGTAGAACAAATTCGTTCCATCATCCCTTGCCAGGGCGTCAGCGCTGTCTATCTGGATGATGATGGCGACAGCGAAATCTGCCCCTGCGCTTTTGTGATGCTGATGTCTGACGGCAAAATTGAGCCTTTCGTCTTTGCGACGGACAAAGACATCGAGCGAATCGCCAATAAAGGCCATACCGGTTTTATCGGATTCGTTCCAACCAAGTAAATAACGAAGGCCGCTGCTCCGGCAGCGGCCTTCTATTCCAAAACAAGTGGAGGAATATCAAACATGGGTAGATTTATCAACCTCGGTATTGCGATTGTCAACACCAGCTACATTATCCGTGTGGAGATGGAATCCGATGGCAGAGCGGAAATCTATATGTCCGATGGTACGATGTTTCGCTGCGATCACTTCGATGCCTCCCAACTATATGGCACAAATGAGAAGAAAGAGGGTGCGAACCTCGTTGCATTTGCAAGAGGAACTCCGATATGACCAATCACACTCCATGTCTACTTGATGAAGCAGCAACCTTCATGAAAGTACAATACCTCTCTGACCTGCGGTTCCTGTCCACTGACGGTCGATCCCGTTTAGCCGCATTTCTTGAGACTTTTGATGCAGCAGAATACACACTTTTCCAGTGGAATGATGCCATTGAATACTTGAAAGCTGGAGTGAAACAGCAGACCGCGCATGTGGCTCGTGCACAACTCCTACACGCCCTTAGAACCACCTGATGGCTCTATATCAATATTGTATAGGTGGACATGTTCAACCAAACACCCAAAACTGGCATTTTCATCATGTGCGCTCACTATTTCTATTCGGACGAAGGAGGATCAAATATGCCCTGGATTATCAGCAATGGAAAAAGCTATGTGGAGATTATCGGCAACAATCAGATGATTACCACTGCCTACATCGATCGCGCGCATACATTCAACAACAAGAAGACGGCAGAGAAATACTGCTCTTTGCTGCCAAAGGCGATGAAAAACCTGAAGTATAAGGTCATCTTCATCTCAAACCCCAATCCCGAAAATCCTGATCTGCAACTGGAGCTACTGACACCTGAATTCTACCTAACACGGCTGAAGAATTTCAGTGATTTCATTCACACCATCCAATGCCAGAGAGAAACACTGGTGACCGGCCAGCGGAAGGCGGAGCTGGAGATTGAAGACATCGAGCACGCAGCGGAGTTCTATAACCTGGATGCCTCACATGGATACCAGCTATATAAACTTCTGCACGATGCCCGTGTGCGCCGGCGCAAGTGCAAGAATGCAATCGCTTGGATCGATTATATTCTGGAGCAGGCCCCGGATCGATTCATAGAAAATGACCCATCTCCCAGAATTGCGGGAACGCGATCCCGTGACTACGCACCTCGCGCACTTCCTGCACTATTTGAATGGGAAAACGAGGGGCAGACCCCTACGGCAAACCTTTGTCCATAATTGAGCTTTCAGGCGATTAAACCAGCAGTTCAATGACAACTGCTACAGAGATAGATATCATAGTATCAACGAAAAGAGACAAGGAGTGAATACAATGAACCTTAAAGAAGCGTTCCGCTTTCAGAATAAGCTGCAGTCCATGATGACCGATGCACAGAGCATCCTCGGCAACAACGGCAATATCACCAAGGTGCAGAATACCTATCTCCGCCACAAGGTCATGGCAGAGGCGGAGGATGAGGTCACTATGGAGGCCCCCTCCACCGAGTATAGCGAGAATATCACCGAGATGGCAGAGTTCCTGCTGTTCCTCCTGGACGAGCGGGAAAAGTTGAGCGCCGCAATCCATCAGGCGAAGGTATCCCTTCCGCTTGGGGCCGGCCTGGATGGCGAAGTGAGCCTCAATGGGAAGCGCCAGGAGATTGCCACTCTGCTCCGTCACATGGCCGGCCTCCGCAATGGCGAGGTTTTGATCTCTAACGGGGGAGTCGGCTATCGGTTCAACAACGAGGGAAATCAGGTCTCCTACCGCTGCGATGTCAAGCGTGTGACCACCATCAATTTCGATCGCAATAAGATCCGGAAGATGTGCGCTAATCTGAGCAAGAAGTCCGATGAGACCTCTGCCACTCTGGATGCTGCGTTAGTTAACACCCCGGTGGAGTATGAAGCTCCGTTCGATGTGAACGAGACTTTCGCAGAGGCTTTTGAAGCGCATATGTCCGCATTGAGCTGACCAAGCCTTGCGACTTTGCTCCGACTATCACGGATGCGGCAGAAGAAGAGAACGTGGCGACCGGTTCAGTTGCAGACGAACTATAGTGCTGCAAATCAAAAAATCCGCTCGGTTGATTCTGAGCTCCAAAAGAAGACATGATCCGTTTCATTAACGGATGCTACGAACCGTCTTCCTATCCATCAGCGCCCAACGCTGTTTCACCATATCGTGAATACGCTAACGCCGAATCTCGACCTTGCCACCTCACATCTCCCTATTCTGTTGGATATAGATAGATTTCCTATCTTGATATTGCTGGTCTTTGAGCCGTTCATACGTTGAGGCATGCTACCCTCGCTCCTCAGGGAGCCAGCGAGCGCATGGCCTTGGCAAAAATGGTCTAAGCGATCTTGGCTCTCTGCCGTATCCGTGATAGTCGGAGCAGTTCTCCCATAAATAGAGGCGAGCAGCAGGCTACGGCCTGCTGCTCACAAATAATCAGATTCAGTTGTGATGTCCGAGATACCAGGATGTCCTCCATCGGTACTTCGAACAACGCGCCGAGAGCATACAGATTATCTACAGAAGGCAGACTCTTTCCTTGCTGCCATTTGTAGATCGCCTGCGGCTCCTCGAAACCAAAGTATGCCTGCAGGTCGCGGACACTCATCCCACGCTCGGCGCGAAGACGGATGATGTTCTTTCCAGTCGCGATAGGATCAATGACCGGAAACTGCTTCATGTTCATGGCAATCGCCTCCATCTAAAGAGTCTTCCCAAACGGGAGTCCTCCAGAATACTGGAAGAAGCTCAAAAAAGCAAGAGCAAACGTAATTTTGTAAAGAAACTGTCACATAAGGAGGCCCAATCGTGAGTCGAGAATTGTCTCTTTTCCATCCGCGATATATAACGACGACTGTTTACTGCCGGATCAATTTTAAAAGCTGGATGACCACCATGGAGCCGAAGGCAAGTCCCACAATGGCACCCACCATCCCAATGGACAGGGGGGCCACGGCGAACAGCGGTTCCAGCGCAGGAACCAGCAGCACCAGCCCCAGCAGCAGAGCGCCGATGGTAAAGGCCCCCAACAGGGCGCGGTTGTTCCAGAAGTGCCGGGTAAGCAGCACCGGATGCTGGGATTTGCAGCTAAATCCGTGGAACAGTCGGCTCAGGCACAGGGTGGAGAAGGCCATGGTCTGTCCAGCAGCGGCACCGCCGGCGTTCAGCCCCAGATAGAAGGCCGTGACGGTGGCGGCGGCGATGACCAGTCCCTCGACGCCCACGCTATAAAGGAAGGGCTTTGTCAGGATGCCTTCGTTCCGGGGCCGGGGCTTTTCCGACATGACCTCGTCGGTGTGTGGCTCCAGGCCAAGGGCGATGGCGGGCAGAGAGTCCGTCAGCAGGTTGATGAACAGCAGGTGCACTGCCGCGAAGGGGACGGGCAGTCCCATCAGAGAGGCGTAGAGCACCGTCAAAATGCCCGCCGTATTGCCGGAGAGCAGAAATTGAATGGCCCGCTTGATGTTGGCATACACGTTCCGACCGTTTTTTACAGCCTTCACAATGGTGGCGAAGTTGTCGTCCGCCAGCACCATACCGGCGGCATCCTTGGCCACCTCCGTTCCCGTGATGCCCATAGCCACGCCGATGTCCGCCTGCTTCAGGGCGGGAGCGTCATTGACGCCGTCGCCGGTCATGGCCACCAGATTGCCCCGCTCCTGCCAGGCCCGGACGATGCGGATCTTGTGCTCCGGGGACACCCGGGCATAGACGCTGACCTTCGGTACAAACTCCTGCAGTTCCTCGTCGCTCATGCCGTCGATGACCGCGCCCTCCACGGCCTCCGTGCCGTCCCGCAAAATGCCGGTCTCACGGGCAATGGCCGCCGCCGTGATTTTGTGGTCGCCGGTGATCATAATAGGACGGATACCGGCGCGGATGCACTCCGCCACCGCCGCCTTGGATTCCTCACGGGGCGGGTCCATCATGGCGATGAGGCCGAGGAAGGTCAGGCTGTTTTCATCCGCCAGAGTGACGGCCGGGCCGTCCACGCTGCGGCAGGCGAAGGCCAGCACCCGCAGGCCCTCGTTGGAAAACTGTTCGTTGACCTGTTCGATCCTCGCCCGTTCCTCCGGCGTCACCACGCAGCGGTCCAGCAGCACATCCGTCGCGCCCTTGGTGACCAGCATCAAGCCACCCGCCAGCTTGTGGACCGTGGACATCATTTTCCGGTCGGAATCGAAGGGGATCTCTGTCAGACGGGGCCAGCGGTTCCGGACGAGATCCTCGTCAAAGCCGTTGGTCTCCCCCAGCCGCACCAGCGCCGTTTCCGTGGGGTCGCCGATCTCCGTATCCCCGCTGATGACCGCATCGCTGCACAGCAGAGCCGTCCGCAGCAACGGCTCCTGTAACGGGTCCCGGAAGTCCGCGTCCTTGGCGTCGATCACCTCGCCTCCGGTGTAGAGCTTGCGCACCGTCATACGGTTCTGGGTCAGCGTACCCGTCTTATCCGAGCAGATGACCGACACGCTGCCAAGCCCCTCCACCGCCTGCAAATGGCGGATGATGGCGTGTTCCCTGGCCATTTTCCGGGTGCCGAAGGACAGCACGATGGTGACGATGGAGCTGAGGGCCTCCGGGATAGCGGCCACCGCCAGCGCCACGGCGAAGAGAAAGGCGTTCATCACGTTTTCGTGCCGCCACAGCACACTGACGCCAAACAGCACTGCGCAGATCACCAGAATGATGATCGACAGCTTTCTGCCGAACTGGTCCAGACTGACCTGAAGCGGCGTTTTCCGCTCCTCCGTGTTTTTCAGAAGCTGGGCGATCTTGCCCATTTCCGTGTCCATGCCGGTGGCCGTCACAAGAAAGCGGCCCCGCCCATAGGTGACGAAGCTGCCGGAGAACACCATGTTCTTCCTGTCGCCCAAGGCCGTTTCCCCACTGAGCGGCTCCGTATCCTTTTCCACCGGCAGGCTTTCGCCGGTGAGGGCACTCTCCGCGCACTTCAGGCTGGCACATTCCAACAGGCGTCCGTCGGCACAGACGGAATCTCCCGCCTCCAATATGACCACATCACCGGGAACCACCTCTCGACCGGGGATCTGTACGATCTGACCGTCCCGCAGCACCTTGGCGGTGGGAGCGGACATCTGCTTCAGGCTGTCCAGCGATGCGGAGGCCTTGACGGTCTGAACGGTGCCCAGAATTGCGTTCATGGTGATGACCGCCAGAATGACGATCATGCTCTCCACGTCCCCCATGCAGGCGGAGATGACGGCGGCCAGGATGAGGATCAACACCAGAAAATCCGCAAACTGCCCCAGAAAGATCTGCAAAACACTCTTTTGCTTGCCGGCGTGCAGTTCATTGGCTCCGTATTTTGCCAGACGATCCGTCGCATCCTCCTGCGATAGGCCGGTCTCCCGGCAATCCAGTTTCTGGAACAACTCCACGCGGGACTGTTCCCAAATGTTCTTTTCCTGCTTCATGTACTGTGTCTCCTTTCGGCGGACGCAAAAAAGGCGAGCCCTTTTGCGTCAATGCCTTCACATTGATACAAAAGTCTCGCCATTTCAATCCGCAGCGGAGCCAAACGACCCGTACTGACGCCAACGGATACACAAAGCTGTGCAAGCTACTCCCTTTTAAAAACAGAATACATCGGTCTTTCTGCATTGTCAAGTAAGACTCCTGTCAAGAGTTGTTAAAATTATGTAACCTCTTCATAATATAAACGGGTAAACCATTATATAAAAGCAAGGATGTACCGAATTGCGGTACATCCTTGCTTTTTGTCAGTACTATAGGGAGTCCCTAACTATCTCGTTCTATCTGCCTTTAAATCCAAATCAGAGCTCAGAAAACGCCGAGGACAATCATGCACGGCTTTCTATTAAACTTTCTCAATTACCTTCTGAGCATTTCTATGACTATCAGGGCTCCTACAAAGGCAACCGCTTTTCCTATTGTCATTTCTTTTCGTCTAATCTGTACGACCAAATAAATGATCATCAGAAGATAACATAGTCCCAGATGTCGGGAGTTCGAATCTCCCATCTCGGACCAGAATGTGTTGATGAAAGATGCAGCACAGAAAACACCGCGCAAAAGCGCGGTGTTTTCACATATTTATCAGTTTTTTCGCTGCAAAAAGTTAGAAAATGAGATTTTTCAACGTCACGATCTCCGCGCGCGTGCAGTTCGCGTTGGGGCTGAACATTAGAGAGAAAAAGGAGAAGTAATATGGCAGTTCGTAGATTAAAAGGTTTATACTTAAAATCAGAAGGTAAATACTTAGAAGACTACCCTTCGTGTTATGTTGAACAGACAGAGGCACTTTTTGAATGGCGGCAGAGCACACCGAAGCAGGATATCGAACTTCATAAGAGAGCTGAGAAGTTTTCCGGCCTGTTCAGGGATATGCTTTTGGACAAGGATGCAATCGAGAATGTTAAGTTGTTTGAAGACGCTGCGTTCTTTTCTCCCACAGCGTTTACATCGGCCCAGTAGGTTCTAAATTTGGTAGCACTTGTCCAAGGCGAGCTTCTTCCTCGCCCCCATGACGGTCCATCCACGAAAACCGTTTCATGATCCGTTTCTCCCTGCCGTTCCAAAAGAGCCACATACTGGTAAAACAGATCCTCCACTGCCTCTGTACACCGCCCTGTCCGAAACCGTGCCAGCGTTGTATGATCCGGCACAGGCTCTTCTTCCAAAAGCCACATGAAGTCCACACGGTACCGACAGGCCTCCTCCAGCTTTCTGCTGGAATAGATTCCGCACTGGTATCCGTACGCCATTACCTTGAACAGCACTCGCGGGTCGACCTTCGATTTTCTGCCTCTGGCAGAATAGGCGCGATACAGTTTCCTGTAATCCAGTTCCTCAAGCTGGGCGCTTGTCAGTCGGGCGGGTGTGTTCACCGGTAACAAAATTTCGTTGTTTAATGCAAAGACCAGTTGACCATTTCTCTCATTTACGGTACACTGATTTTGCTTTGGATTTTGTTTCACACCTCAATCATAAAGCAAAAAGATGAGCAGGCAACCCCTTTCGGGGAAACCTACTCTTCTTTTTCAGCGCGCTATTTTGCAACGTCCCCTTTTAGGTAGGAGCAGAAATGAAGAGAAAGGTTCATCACATGAACAACTACAACACCGGGCAGCAAGTTCAAGAAATATCCGGACGATTTTCGAGTACCGTATGACCAATAAGCAAATCCGCCCCTGTGTGATACAGAGGCGGATTTGTTTTTTCGCAATAAATCCGTGCGTCCATACCGCTATTGCCGGCTGACTTCATTCGGTCGGCAATAGCATCATGGAAAATGGTTAACTTCTAATTTGCTTTTGTCTCACGCTCTAATCCGATTGTATTCCTCAATGGCCTTCTTGAGAATTTCCATGGCGCGCTCGAGCTTGTCGCTTTCGAGGACGTAGGCCATGCGGACTTCGTTTTTGCCCTTCCCGGGCGTCGCGTACATCGAGCCTCCCGGGGCCATCATCACGGTCTCGCCGTTGTCGCTGAATTCCTCGAGCAGCCATTGCTGGAACTTGTCGGCATCGTCGACCGGCAGCGCGGCCATCACGTAGAACGCGCCACCCGGCACGTCGAACACCACGCCGGGGATCTCGCCGAGCTTGCGGCAGAGCGTGTCGCGGCGCTTCTTATACTCGTCGCGCACGGCGGCAAAATACTCGGGGCCGACGGTGTAGAGCGCGGCGGAGGCGACCTGATCGAGCGTCGCGACCGACAATCTCGCCTGACAGTACTTCATCGCGTGGTTCATCAGTTCCCTGTTCTTGGAGATCAGGCAGCCGATGCGCGCGCCGCAGGCGGAAAAGCGCTTGGAGACCGTGTCGATGACGATGATGTTGTCACCCGCCCTGTCGGCAAACTCGCCAAACGACTGGAGCTTCTCCCCGCCGTAGACGAATTCGCGGTACGCCTCGTCGCCGATGAGGAACAGATCATGCTTCTGTGCGACATCGACGAGCATCTCCATCTCCTCGTGGCTCAGCACCACGCCGGTCGGGTTGCCGGGATTCGTGACCATGATGGCGCGCGTGTGCTCGTTGATGAGAGATTCGATCTTCTCGCGCTCAGCGTAGCGATACCCCTCCTCCGGGCAGGTCGGGATCGGGCGAATCGATGCACCGCAGGTGCGGGTCATCGTGTTGTAGTTCGGGTAAAACGGCTCGGGAATCAAAATTTCGTCGCCGTCGTCAAGAATGCACTGCAGCGCGATCTGAAGCGCCTCGCTGCCGCCGGCGGTGACGTAGATCTCGCTCTTGTCGAAGTGCATGTCGAGCTTGTCGTAGTAGTTCTGGATCGCGTCGATCAGCTCGGGGATGCCGGGCGAGGGCGCGTAGGCCAGCACCGGCTGCTCGAAGTGACGGACTGCCTCGAAAAACGCGGGAGGAGTCTGTACGTCAGGCTGGCCGATGTTGAGGTGATAGATGTTGATGCCGCGTGCCTTTGCCGCCACCGCGTACGGGTGGAACTTGCGCATCGGAGACAGGCCGCATTTTTCTACCTTGCTGGAAAATTTCATAAAACGCACTGTCCTTTCTGAATTTTGAGAATAAGATAGCCTGAACGCCACGGCAATTGCCCGCGGCGTTCAGGCTGTAGGAGGGGATGACTCAGCGCCTATTAAAGATAATTATTTACCGAAGGCGATACAGCATGCTCACGATCTGAGCACGGGTGCAGATGGTGTCGGAGGAGAAGAGACCGTTGCCGACACCGCTGGTGACGTTCTGCTCTGCCGCCCAGGCAACTGCCGGAGCATAGTAGGCGTCAGATGCAACATCGGTAAAGGAGGCAGCGGCGGAGGCGGCCTTGCTGCCGTTGGCGCGCCACAGGAAAGTCACACCCTGAGCGCGGGTGCAGGGAGCGTCGGGGGAGAAGGTCGTGGCACTGGTACCGGTAGTGATGCCGTTTTCAACAGCCCACAGAACAGCCTTGCAGTAGTAAGCGTTGGCTGCAACGTCGGTGAAGGGATTGCTGGCAGTCTTCGGCTCCGGGCTGCCGCTGGCGCGCCACAGGAAGGTCACGATCTGAGCGCGGGTGCAGGATGCGTTGGGGGAGAAGGTCGTGGCGCTGGTGCCGGTAGTGATGCCCTTCTCGACGGCCCAGTTGACGGCGTCATAGAAGTAGTCGCCGGGCTTGACATCGTTGAAGCCCTTCTGGCTGGGCTGCTCGGGCTGGGAAGGCTGAGAGGGTCGGACGGGCGTGCTGGGCTGAGACGGGATGACCGGCGTGCTGGGCTGCGTCTCGGCGTCGCCGAAGAGGTCTGCAAGGATCTCGGCGGCGCTCATATCAGCGTAACCGTCGGGGTCGGTCAGGCCGGTGCCGTCGAGGTTCCAGGAGAAGTTGCCGGACCAGGTCTCTTTGAAGGGACTGCCGGTGGCGGGGGCCGCGTAGGAAGTCATAGCTTCTCAGCACGGCGTCATAGCGCTCGCTCCACTCGGGTAATACTTGGTCATGTACTTGGTGACGAGCTTGTAGGCCTCGCAGTTCTTGTCGTCGTCGCTGTTGGGGTTGAGGGCGCTGAGCTGAACGCCGCCGCCGCCCTGTCCTGCCTTGCTGTCGGAAGGCGTGGAGTGCAGGAAGACGATGGAGCCGTCGTCGCAGACGCCGAGGACGGTCCACACGTGGCCGCTCATGCTGAAGATGTCACCGGGCTTGAAGGACTTGATATCGCGCGTCCAGGTGCCCCAGCCCTTGTCAGCAAAGGTTTTGGCCATCTTGGTGGAGCTCATCACGTAGCCGTCGTTGTCGGTGTTGACGGAATTCTGGGTGTGCATCACGTTGTAGACGACCCAGCCGACGTAACCGGAGCAGTCGAGACCGGCATAGTAGTACTGGTTCCAGCTGTTGTGCGGATAGTAGCTGTGCGCGGGGTCGGCACTGTTCTTATAGGTGTAGTTGGCATCCTGCTGCTGGAAGAAGTCGATCCAGCTCTGGGAGAGGCCGATGGTCATGGACTGGTTGGAGGAAAGATCGTCCTGCCAATCCCAGCCCGCGCCGTAGACGTACAGCGTAGTGCCGACGGGTTCGAGAGCGGTCTTGAGGTAGTTCTTGAGGGTGCGCTCGCCTGCCTTGCCGCTGACGGGCGCGGTGTAGGGCTTGGCAACAAAGGTGAGGTAAACGACGCCGTCGTAGACCTTGGCGGTCTTGCCGGCGAGGTTGCTGAGATCGGTCACTTTGGTCACGGCGGTGGCGCCGGCGGCGTTGTTGCTGATCTCATAGATGGCGCTGTACTTGACAGCGGCGCCGTTAACGGTGACGGTGGAGTCGTCGATGGACGCGATCGTGCCTTCAACGCTGGAAGCGGCGGCGGAAGCAGCAGTGACGACGCTGTTCTCGACGGTCAGGTCGTAAACATAGCCCTCCTGAAGGGTGTTCTGGATGCTGTAGCGGCCATCGTTGGCAACCTTGAACTCAACGACCTTGCCGTCTGCGAAGAAGCGGTGGATGAAGTTGTCCTTGCCGGGATTCTTGGAGGAGACGGTGCCGTAATTCTTCACGCCGAGATACACGGCATTTTCATAGCTGCCGTTCACCTCGCCGAAGAGGTCTGCGAGGATCTCGGCGGCGCTCATATCAGCGTAACCGTCGGGGTCAGTCAGACCGGTGCCGTCGAGGTTCCAGCTGAAGTTGCCGGACCAGGTCTCTTTGTACTTGGTGCCGGTGGCAGGGGTGGCGTAGGAGATGTAGCTTCTCAGCACGGCGTCATAGCGCTCGCTCCACTCGGGGTAGTACTTGGTCATGTACTTGGTGACGAGCTTGTAGGCCTCGCAGTTCTTGTCGTCGTCGCTGTTGGGGTTGAGGGCGCTGAGCTGAACGCCGCCGCCGCCCTGACCGGCCTTGCTGTCGGAAGGCGTGGAGTGCAGGAAGACGATGGAGCCGTCGTCGCAGACGCCGAGGACGGTCCACACGTGGCCGCTCATGCTGAAGATGTCGCCGGGCTTGAAGGACTTGATATCGCGCGTCCAGGTGCCCCAGCCCTTGTCAGCAAAGGTCTTGGCCATCTTGACGGCGCTCATCACGTAGCCGTCGCTCAGGTCGTTGGTGGTGCTCTCAGTGTGCATCACGTTGTAGACGGTCCAGCCAATATAGGCCGAGCAGTCCACACCGGCGTAGTAGTACTGGTTCCAGCTGTTGTGCGGATAGTAGCTGTGCGCGGGGTCGGCACTGTTCTTGTAGGTGTAGTTGGCGTCCTGCTGCTGGAAGAAGTCGATCCAGCTCTGGGGCAGGCCAATGGTCAGCGCCTGGTTGGAAGAGTTCACATCCTGCCAGTCCCAGCTGCCGCCGTAAACGTACAGCGCGGTGCCGACAGGGTTCATCGCAGTCTGGAGGTAGTTCTTGAGGGTGCGCTCACCGGGCGTGCCGCTGACGGGAGCGGTGTAAGGCTCGGCGATAAAGGTGAGGTAAACGGTGTCGCCGTAAACCTTCGCGGTCTTGCCGACAAGCGCGGTGAGATCGGTCACGGCGGCAACGGCGGTGGCACCGGCGGCGTTGTTGCTGATCTCATAGATGGCGCTGTACTTGACAGCGGCGCCGTTAACGGGATGACGGTGGAGTCGTCGATGGACGCGATCGTGCCTTCGGCGTCGGCCGTGGCAGCGGCGGCGTCGGTCACGACACCGCCTTCAATCGTCAGATCGTAGACATAGCCTTCCTGAAGCTTGTTCTGGACGGCGTACTTATTGTCACTGCTGGCGATGGTATACTGCACTTCTTCGCCGTTGGTGTAGAAGCGATGGACAAAGTTGGGCTTGCTGTCAGCTTCCACGGTGCCGTAATCCTTCACGCCGAGATACACGGCATTCTCGCAGGTGGTGGGCATCGGCTCGCCGAAGAGGTCGGCAAGGATCTCGGCGGCGCTCATATCAGCGTAACCGTCGGGGTCGGTCAGACCGGTGCCGTCGAGGTTCCAGCTGAAGTTGCCGGACCAGGTCTTGCTGTACTCGCTACCGGAAGCGGGGGTGGCGTAGGAGTCATAGCTTCTCAGCACGGCGTCATAGCGCTCGCTCCACTCGGGGTAGTACTTGGTCATGTACTTGGTGACGAGCTTGTAGGCCTCGCAGTTCTTGTCGTCGTCGCTGTTGGGGTTGAGGGCGCTGAGCTGAACGCCGCCGCCGCCCTGACCGGCCTTGCTGTCGGAAGGCGTGGAGTGCAGGAAGACGATGGAGCCGTCGTCGCAGACGCCGAGGACGGTCCACACGGTGGCCGCTCATGCTGAAGATGTCGCCGGGCTTGAAGGACTTGATATCGCGCGTCCAGGTGCCCCAGCCCTTGTCAGCAAAGGTCTTGGCCATCTTGACGGCGCTCATCACGTAGCCGTCGCTCAGGTCGTTGGTGGTGCTCTCAGTGTGCATCACGTTGTAGACGGTCCAGCCAATATAGGCGGAGCAGTCCACACCAGCGTAGTAGTACTGGTTCCAGCTGTTGTGCGGATAGTAGCTGTGCGCGGGGTCGGCACTGTTCTTGTAGGTGTAGTTGGCGTCCTGCTGCTGGAAGAAGTCGATCCAGCTCTGGGGCAGGCCAATGGTCAGCGCCTGGTTGGAAGAGTTCACATCCTGCCAGTCCCAGCTGCCGCCGTAAACGTACAGCGCGGTGCCGACAGGGTTCATCGCGGTCTGGAGGTAGTTCTTGAGGGTGCGCTCACCGGGCGTGCCGCTGACGGGAGCGGTATAAGGCTCGGCGATAAAGGTGAGGTAAACGGTGTCGCCGTAAACCTTCGCGGTCTTGCCGACAAGCGCGGTGAGATCGGTCACGGCGGCAACGGCGGTGGCACCGGCGGCGTTGTTGCTGATCTCATAGATGGCGCTGTACTTGACAGCGGCGCCGTTAACGGTGACGGTGGAGTCGTCGATGGACGCGATCGTGCCTTCGGCGTCGGCCGTGGCAGCGGCGGCGTCGGTCACGACACCGCCTTCAATCGTCAGATCGTAGACATAGCCTTCCTGAAGCTTGTTCTGGACGGCGTACTTATTGTCACTGCTGGCGATGGTATACTGCACTTCTTCGCCGTTGGTGTAGAAGCGATGGACAAAGTCGGGCTTGCTGTCAGCTTCCACGGTGCCGTAATCCTTCACGCCGAGATACACGTAAGTCTCGTTGCCGGCGCTAGTCGAACCGTCTGCCTCAAGGGCGGAAGCCGGCGCGACCAGAAGCGTGGAAAGCATTGTGAGGACAAGTAGCAATGAGCAAAGTCTTTTCTTCATGTGATGAATTCCTCCTCAAATATTGTGTGATTCTGTGAATGCGCGGCGTATTATGGCGGCTCCTCACCTCTCTTGGCTGCTGCAAAAGAAAAAACCCGGCAAAAGGCGCGATAAATCCACGTCTTTTGCTGGGTTTTATTTGCGGTGAAGAACGTTGTGGCATTCTCAAGCAAAGTAAAGCAGCAGTGATAATCAAGTTTTTAAAAGCATATTTATGCTACCATGTCTAGACTGCAATTGCAAGGGGGAAGGTGATAATCGTTGATTTGACCATAGTTTATGTGCCTTAGCGATTTTTTGACAAGGAATTGTTGTGCGTTATCGATAAAAAACGGCAGAATCATCTGGCTTGACAAGAAGATATTGACAACTCGGTCAATGGCCGCTATAATAAAGGCAAAAGGCACCCAATGATGCTGATACAGGGCATTTTTTGATTATTATACATTCCGTGCATTCTCCTGTGAAAGGAAGGACGGTTCTTTGAATCAGATCAATTCGGTTTTTGTCATTGGCGAGTCCAGAACGAATTCGGACAACGCCATCACAAAAAAACTACGGCACGTTTTATATGGCGTTTGAGGTCGACGACCTGACGTCCGAGGTTCTCGATTTCAGCTGTACCCATACAATTTCCACGACGGAGGCTTTCCTGCGTAAACTTTTTGTGGGGCAGGTTTTTCCGGAGATCGATGTGTGGTTGGAGAACACGCTCAACAGACGATACGGCGGCTCGTCCCGCCGGGCCGTACTTGTCGCTTACCGCGATGCGCTCAAGCGCTGGCGGTCAATGACGGGCAAGCCGGAAAGCAAAACCTGATTACGTATAACTGTATATGGCTGCTTCGCAGTCGCCTGCCATGAGTTCCCTCGTGGTGCCGCGTGTGAAACCCAGCAAGATCAGGCGTTGAAAAACGCTCGGTTTTGTTGGGCTTTTTTTGTTTTGTCTTTTGCAGCGGGTCCAGGTACCGCCCCGCTGAGAAGAAATATATTTTTTGGAGGAGAAAAGTATGTTACCTGCTATTGAAAACGGTTTTACTTTCATCGCATTCCTGATGTTCCTGGCCGGCGGGCTGCTGGCAATGGAAAAATACACCAAGTGGAAAGTCTTTAACTGGGTCCCGCCGCTGGTATGGATCTATATTCTCAACATGGTCTTCTGTACCCTGGGCCTGTACAATTCCGAAGGCGTCAGTGCCGCTTACGGCGTACTGAAGAATAACCTTCTGTACGCAATGATCTTCGTCATGCTGCTGCGCTGCGACTTCCGCAAGATCGCCAAGCTCTCCGGACGCATGATCGCGATCTTCCTTGGCTGCTCGATCACTCTTGCGCTCGGCTTCATCGTCGGCTTCCCGATCTTCAAGGGATCCCTCGGTGGCGGCGAGACCATCTGGGGCGCTACCGCAGCTCTGTACGCTTCCTGGGTCGGCGGCTCTGCCAACATGGCTGCCATGCAGGATGCTCTGCCGGTCGATGCCGGCGCTTACGCCTGCGCTCTTACGCTCGACACCGTCTGCTACTCCGTATGGATTGCGCTGCTGCTCTTTGCTGTGAAGTATGCCGGCAAGTGGAACAAGTCCGTTAAGGCGGACACCTCCAAGCTTGAGGCCGTTGCAGCCGCTGCCAACGCAGAGGTCGCCAACGAGAAAAAGCAGGCCAAAGCTGTCGACTGGATCTGGCTTATCGGCCTTGCTCTGATCGTCTCCGCGCTGTCTCAGAAGATCGGCCTTGTCATGAATAACGGCCTCAAGGAGATCGGCCTTGACATGTTCGACAAGGGCACCTGCACGACGCTGTTCGTCACCGTTCTCGGTCTGGTCTGCGCAATGACCCCGCTCGGCAAGCTTCCTGCTGTTGAAGAGCTTTCCAGCGTCCTGCTGTACGCCGTCGTCTCCCTGCTCGCTACGCAGGCTCCGCTCAATGCGCTGGTCGAAGCTCCGATGTGGGTCGTTTACGGCGTGTTCGTTCTTGCGATCCACGTTGTCGGTATGTACATCCTCTCCAAGATCTTCCACTGGGATCTTTGCATGGTCTCTACGGCATCGGTCGCCAATATCGGCGGTTCCGCTTCTGCGCCGATCATTGCCTGCGCCTATGACGATTCCTTTGCGGGTATCGGTGTTCTGATGGGTGTTCTTGGCGCTGCTATTGGTAATATTTTTGGCCTTGGCATGGGTGCGATCCTGCATATGATTGCATGATCCCCGCCGGATGATTTTTCCTGCTCCTGCGGCCCGTGCCGTGGGAGCAGGATTCACAAAGAGGTTATTTTTATGAATATTAACGATACCTTGCAATATCTGAACATTGGCCTGCCGGACGATATCGCCCGGCGCAAGGCATGGGGCGATTTTGAAGGCGCGATCCGCCTCATCGATCTTCGCCTTGCGCAGGATAACCTGTCTGAGGCAATGCGCGCGTGCCTGACCGCCGAGCGCGAGATCATCTGCCGGATCCCGCAGAATTACCCGTTCGACCGTGCCGCCGCACTCGCTGTGGTGCGCGGGCACATCCCCGATTTTACCGAGGAGGAATTCGACGAGCGCGTGGACGCCGGCAAAATCAGCTGGCTCTATGTCAACGGCGAGATGCACTTCCTGGACCGCTTCTTTGAGACGCTGTGCAAAGCAGATCCATCCTTTGCCGTCCGCGCGGGCGTACAGGTGCACGGTGTGGAGAGCGTGACGAAGGAGCAGGGCGAGGGCCGTCTTGACCGTGTTCGCCGTCTGATGCGCGAGAACGGCAGTATCTCCAATCGCATCCGCATCCGTTCGAGCGTCCGCGTAAACGATGATCGGTTCACACCCGGTATGTTCGTGCGCGTTCACCTGCCCATCCCCGCCGAGTGTGAGCAGCAAAGCGAGATCCGCATCGAGAAGATGTATCCCGAGACCGGCAAGCTCGCACCCGAGAATGCGGCGCAGCGCACGATCTGCTGGGAGGAGAACATGGAGGAAAACCACGAGTTCTATGTGGAGTACTCCTATGTCCACACGGCGCGCTACCACGATGTTTCCACGATGAAGGCAGACGCCGTACAGCCTGATTTCGACACGCAGGAGCAGGCGCCGCACATCGTCTTCACCCCGTTTATTCGTTCCCTTGTGGAGACGCTGACCGAGGGTGTGACCGATCCTCTGGAAAAGGCGCGTATCTTCTACGACTTCATCACGCTGAACATGAAGTATACCTTCATGCCGTCCTATTTCATTCTCGAGTGCATCCCGGATTCTGCGGCGCGCAGCTACACCGGCGACTGCGGTGTGTTTGCCCTGCTCTTTATCACCATGTGCCGCTGCGCTGGCATTCCCGCCAGGTGGCAGAGCGGCCTGACCGCTGAGCCGGACTTCTGCGGCGCACACGACTGGTCCCGCTTCTATATCGCGCCATACGGCTGGCTCTATGCCGACCCGAGCTACGGCACGGCGGCGGTGAGGGCGCAGAATGAGGAACGCCGCAAGTTCTACTTTGGCAACATCGACGCATACCGCATGGTGGCCAACAGCGAGTTTGAAGCGCCGTTTACCATTGAAAAGCAGTTCTGGCGCGCCGACCCCTATGATAACCAGGTCGGCGAAATTGAGACCTCAGATCGTGGACTCCGGTACGAGGAATACACACGCAGCAAGGAAGTTCTTTCCTGCGAGGAGCTCGACCCGCGGGCGTAAAGTCAAAGAAAGGATTTTAAATTAGTATCATGAACAGTTATGGTTTGATCGATCTGCACTGTGACACTCTGGCAGATTGGAAGTATGCCAACACCGGCAACCCGGACACGCTGGACGATCCCGGCCGCGTGCTGCAGCTGAGCAACATGCCGAATGATGTGCATTGGGCGCAGTTCTACGCAGTCTTCATTCCGGATGAGGAGCGCGGCGATGCAGCCATCGCTTATTTCGAGAAGAACCGCATAAACTTCTATCGCCAGATGGAAAAGTTTTCCGACCGTGTGGCTCCCTGCCGCAATGCCGCCGATATGGAGAAGGCTTGGGCTGAGAATAAGACCGCCGCATTTCTGACTATTGAGAACGGCAGCGCGCTCGCCGGTGATATCACCCGTGTTCACACACTTGCCGAGCAGGGTGTGCGTGCCATTACGCTGACATGGAACGGTGAAAACGAGCTTGGCTCCGGTCACACCACTGACCATGGCCTAAGCGAGTTTGGCAAGGAAGCTGTGCGCGAGATGGAGAAAGAGGGCATTCTTGTCGACGTCTCCCACCTCAACGACCACGGTTTTGCCGACCTGCTGGAGGTGGCGGCCAAACCCTTTGTCGCCACGCATTCCAATGCTCGTGCGCTGTGCAGTCACAAGCGCAACCTCACAGACGACATGATCCGAGAGATGGTCAGGCGCGATTGCCTGATCGGTCTGAATTACTTTGTGAAGTTCCTGCGCGACGACGGCGAAGTTCACAGCCTTGACGATATCTACCGTCACACCATGCATTTCTTTGAGCTGGGAGGCAAAAAGAATCTTGCTCTCGGTTCGGATTTCGACGGTTCCCTCCTGCCGGAGTGCCTGAATACACCGGCCAAGGCGGCGTCGATTTACGAGTATCTGATCTCCCGAGGCGTTTCGCAGGAGGATGCCGATGGCGTAATGTACAAGAATGCGCAGGAATTCTTCCGGAAGAACTTGAGATAAAAACACAGTAACGATAGGTGATGCTGTGCTGAATAAGCTCATAGCGTTCGCCGCCGTGGGCATCATAGAATTGGCAGATCCGCCTCTGTGTGATACAGAGGCGGATCTGCTATTTCGTGAGAAGCCTTTGCGCTGGAAATCCGGCCGGGGCTGTGGTAAAATAGGCGGCGGCGGACGCTTGGGCGTCTGCCGCCGCTGACGTTAAACCATGCAACGAAAAGAATTTCTATGGATATCATTCAGACGCTTGCCCGGGAGCTCGGCGAGAGCGCGCAGCACGTGGAAAACGTTGTGCGCTTGCTGGACGAGGGCAATACCATCCCCTTCATCGCCCGCTAAGCTCACACGGAGGAGGGATACCCATGATGACCATTCACGAAGTCAGCAAGCTGGCCGGTGTCAGTGTCCGGACGCTGCACCACTATGATGCCATCGGGTTGCTGCCACCCACGGCCCTTACAGAAGCTGGTTACCGGCTGTATGATGATACAGCCTTGGCGCGGCTTCAATCCATTCTGCTGTTTCGAGAGTTGGAATTTCCGCTCAAAGACATCAAACGCATTCTGGATGCCCCAAACTTTGACCAGGCCGCCGCTCTCGCAGATCAGATCAAGCTGCTGGAGCTGCGACAGGCGCGGTTGGGACGGCTCATCACCCTCGCCCGTGAAACATTCGCTTTGCTGCGTAGTATTTGTATTTTTCCAGCAGTTCTGCAATATCCTACTTAGCTGCATTTAATTATACCACCGGCAAACTGGATGCTCTATATCATTCTGTAAACTGATTATCTCTAAGTTTCTCTTGGAAATATTCGTCTGAAGAGCCTGCATTTTTCAAGCGAGAAATGATCTCTTTTGGCTCTATAAATATTGCTTGATTTTATATCACTTTGGTGATATTATTTTTACAGTGATACTTAGGAGGATGCGGAGATGAATCAGAAAATTACCCTATATCATGGCTCCGAACAGATCGTAGAATCTCCAACCTTTGGGTTGGGTAAGCAGAACAATGACTTCGGACTGGGCTTCTACTGCACGGAAAGCGAGGAACTCGCCAAAGAATGGGCTGTATCCTCTCTGCGTAACGGCTTCGTCAATCGTTACAGTCTTGATACAGAATACCTGAAAATTCTGAATCTGAACAGTCCAGACTATACGATTCTGAACTGGATTGCTGTTCTGGTAGCGCATCGTCTGTTTTCTATCAAAAGCCCAGCCGCACAGCGGGCAAAACGATATCTGATCGACAATTTCGGCGTCAACGTCAATGCCTACGACCTGATCATCGGATACCGTGCCGATGACTCCTATTTTGACTTTGCTGCGTCTTTCCTAAATAACGGAATTTCCGTACAGCAACTCGCAAACGCTATGCGACTTGGCAAGTTGGGCGAACAGATCGTCATCAAGTCTAAATACGCCTTTTCGCTGCTGCATTACGATGGATTTTCTATTGCAGAAAAGGAAAAATATTATGTCCGCCGTAAGGCTCGAAATGATGAAGCCGACCAACTTTATTCGGATATACTTGAAGAGGAAACAGATGGTCTGTATATCCTTGATATCATAAGAGGAGGCATCCAAAACGATGACCCACGCATACCAAGAAATCTATCTGAGTAACGCGCAGGCATTACTGGGCGATGCTTTTGATTATGCTATCAACGCGTGTGGAGTTGCCGGAGATAGCTTCATAAAATTGTTTTCCGTCAGTTCCGTCAGTAATCGGATCGAGAATGGTGAACCTTCATATCTTTTGGGAAAAGCGGGATTGAAACTGCTGTTGATGTTCTCGTTGAGACTACGGGCAAAGCGCCGACCGCCAAGCCTCAAGCGAATTTCAGCCGTTCCAGAGAGTATTGGATCGGCTGGGCAGTCGCCTACTACCAATGGTTCTCCGGAAGAAAATTCAGTGATATTTTTAAGGTTCTTTCGTTTGAAGATTTGCAGCAGATGTATTCCCTCCCTTCATGAAGCGGATGTCACTAAATTCGCTGATATTGTCGATGCTAAAGTGCGCGAATACTTCGCTGATACCAACCTCAAACGTATCCGCACGCTTTATGGCTGCACGCAGGCAGAGCTTGCCAAGCGAAGCAATGTCAGTCTTCGCTCAATTCAAATGTACGAACAGCGCAACAAGGACATTAATAAAGCCAGCGCGGAGACTGTTCTTAGCCTTGCAAAAGTCCTCGGCTGTACGATGGAGGATCTTCTGGAAACGTAAGTCCGTAACAAAAAGGGTAGTCTTTCCCTTAAAAAACTACATGAATTACGGGAATGTAATAGCTTTTAAGGGAAACACGTGATTCCTTTCAGGAGGGGCAACTGACATGGATAAAGAACGTATGGCAGAGTTGGAGAAAATCGAAGCCCACGGTGCCGAGAACGGCTGGGTTGCACCGATGACAGAGGAAGACCGGGAGTTCTTTTCATATTTTCGCTCGGTGTTTAAGCGCTACAATATTTCACCCTCAAAGGCAACACGGCTGGAGTATAATTTTGTGACACAAGTTGCGGAGAGTGAGTTCTATCTCCAGAAGGCAAATGCGTGATGGTATTCTTTGTCTGGTACAAAATAAGCATAGCACCCGAAGCGGATATGAAGCCTCGGAGACTATGCTTATTTTTGTTATAATGGGAGGGCAATGGATGGACGGTCTCTTTGATGAGCTAAGCGCTCGAGCTGTAAACAGTCCTCCGCCCTCTTGTTATAAAGATTCGATTGAGCAGGTTGCTCCGGCCTATGCCGCGTGCGTGTCACGAACCAAATTGAATCGTAATAAGCCGGTGCGGAAGCATTGCAATATTTTATCAGGAAAGAAGGAATGCCCATGCTCAGTATCGGGATCGATGTGTCCAAAGGAAAAAGTACAGTGTGCGGAATGAAGCCAGGGGGAGAAATCGTGTACACTCCGTTTGAAGTTCAGCACACGAGGGAAGGGATGTCGGAGCTCGTATCGCTGCTGCGCGGCAGCGGCGAAGAGGTTCGTGCCGTTTTGGAAAGCACCGGCAGCTACCATTGCCCGGTGGTGGCCGCTTTGTTGGAGAACGGAATATTCGTCTCCGTCATCAATTCGCTGCGGATGAAGCGGTTTTGCTCACAAAGTATCCGCAAGGTGAAGACCGATCGGATCGACGCTATGCAGATCGCTTTGTACGGTCTGGCCTATTGGCAGGAACTTCAACCGACCAAGTCTGCCGGAGGATACATATCGGGAGCTTCAACTCCTGGCGCGACAATATTACCAAATGACCTCCATGCTGATCAAGGCAAAGGTTGATTTTAATGCCCTCTGTGACATCAGGTTTTGCCCGGTATGCAGGAGCTCATGAGCGACCATGCCGGACGGCACAAGCTTTCGGACTTTGTCCTGCGCTATCGTCACACCACTCACATCCTCGAAATGGGAGAAACGCGCTTTCGGAAGGATTATTGCAAATGGGCGGAAAAAAAAGGGATACCGCAATTGCGAACGTATGGCAGTGCTCATCTTTGCCACAGCTCAAAACGGTATCCCTGTGCTTCCCAATGCACCATCCACGCAGATCGTCATTACGGAAGCGATACGAGTCCTCCACACAGTGGAGGCGTCCCGTGACGCTATTTTAACACAGATGCAGGCTCTCGCCAAGACTCTGCCGGAATATTCTCTCGTGCGCGAAATGCCCTGCATCGGGGACACGCTGGCTCCGCGCCTGATTGCGGAGATCGGAGATGTCCGACGCTTTCACAGCAAGCGGGCTCTCATCGCATACGCCGGCATCGATGCTCCGCCGTACCAGTCCGGCAAATTCTGCGCGAATAACCGGCATATCTCCAAGCGGGGAAATCGCTATCTGCGTAAGACCGGGTACGAAGTCATGCAGAGCTATGTGATGCACAAACCGGCAAACGACCCGATTTTTACTTTCATTGAGAAAAAACGCAGCGAAGGAAAGAGTGGTAAACTTGCCATGGTGGCAGGCTTGAATAAGTTCCTCCGGATCTATTATGGCAAGGTCACAGAGCTCTACCGCAGCTTGTCGACAATAGAATGAGCTGAGATCTCCAATACTTTATTTGAGGCGGCCAAGCGTTCCGTTTTGCCGCCTCTGCTTTGCTATACTCTTTTTCTGCCGATAACTTTTCTTAATTAGGGCTTGACTTTTTAGCAGGTTTACAGCTTCTCCTAATTGTTTTTTCAGAGATTTCATAGTATTCATAACCCGAACATGATCGCTTCTTTTGCGCCAATTTCTCTTGTTGACCGGCATAGTCATGCCGGAGAGCTTGGCAATATCGTCCCTCGGAAAGGTTACATAGTCCTCATTGAACATTTCTAAAGCACACACAATATCGTCCCTCGTAAAACGATTGATGTCCTCTACGCTCATATCATCATATCGCTCGAGCAATCCAAATGCGTCCTCTCTCAGCTCATCTTCATCTTGTATAGAATCACATTGTTCATGCTGTAAATTATTCCTGGATTTTACAAAAATTTGGGATTTTTCAAACATTGTGCTCTGATGAGTTTTCGTTGATATTCAGTTAAAATCTGCCAGCTTTTTTGAAGGTGCTTTAACAAGGAAAAGAAAATGTTCACGGGGAACTTGAGCGGTCTGCTGCAATCAGGCGAACGCGAATGTATGCTTTACAGTTGTGGGTATGGTAAACATTCCAGCAGAAGATGAAATATGAGGCGCAAAGAAAGTCCAAACCGTTCGAGACAATGGAGGTGTTCTCACCAATGAAACAGATGGTACCACTCAAGAAGCAGAGCAAGAAAGCGCAAAAAGAGCAACATGCGAAGCAGCGCGGTAGCTGGCATGGTATTTCTCCTGTCACAAGAACTGTGCCAAATGGTAAAGCCTATGACTGAAATCGAGTTAAACGAGAAGATCGAGAATCTGCTGACTGAGTCAGCTCCTAGGCAGCCATCCAGACGAACGGGCTCTGCGTATCGAAGAGAAATGCGCATCCGCAAGAATGACGCGCTCATGCGCATTGTCACAAGAAGGTATGTGCCTCATGCCGGCTATATCGATTACGGCTTTGATGGTGACACTTTGCTCCATTCGGGAAAGTACATCAAATATCCCAAGAACAGTAATTGCCAGCGGTGGATGAAACGGGAGACCAGCCGAAAGTTTCGGAACTGTAGGACCTACCCAGAAAGGGGAATTACTACCGGCGCCTTTTTGACTACTGGTGGACATTGTATTAACTAGAGAGGATTCCTGCAGCGTAATATGCGGGAACCCTCTCGTTTCTTAGTCTATATCTCTTCAGGCGCCTGTAGGCGCCGGATCTGTTCATGCTGGCAGATGTTTGGCTGCCTCTTCAGCAGTTTAATTCTGAGCGGCGTCCGCCCGCTCAACGATTAGGTTGTCAGTGCCGCATCGCATATTTGTCCGGAGCAGCCATTCAAAGCGATCATAGTAATCCAGACCGACTTCTTCAAGAAGTTCCCAAAGATCTTCACGCTTTTCGCTGGGAGTACGCTCAGAGATAAAATAAGGCATCATATTGACACGATAGTATCGCTCAAGACGCATAGACATATCAAGCCCATGGATACCCTGGAAAATGGAAGTCGGCAGAGAATCGATCGTATCCCAATCAGGGGTGAAAACGTACTGAAAGTTCTGATCGTCAAAGCGCTCAAGATCAACTCGCGCCACAGAGTATTTATTGCCGCTACGATCAACTGCATAGATAATGCCGCTATTGCGATAATGTGGCTTGCCCTGAAGAGGTCGCGTATATATATTTTTGCCTTCATAGTGCTGAGTAATAGACCTCATATTCAACCCCTTTCGTACTAATACAGCTGACTAGTATCTGTCAGTAAGACGAATGGCTTCCCCTGTCCAAATTGGCAGAGGAAGCCATTGATAAATGCAACGTCCTTCACGATTGAGTCCTGTGGTTATTCAAGGGAGCTCTCTGCGCGTTTGAAATACCAGTTAGAGCTACAATATTGTCTTTGCGCCATAGATACCGTTCCGGGCAATACCAGTACTCTTCTTTTCGCTTTTTGAAGATCCGGAACGGCTCATTCAAAGAATTATCATAGATGTGGCACACATCGCAAAGTGGAATCAATTCATGGACAAGGGATAGTGCTTTATGATAACGGGATATTATTTTATCGGTTGGGACATCATGCCCCCCTGCAGAAACCCGAGACGCCACACGAGCAACATTGATTTGCGGGTCAGCTGTCAGAACATAATAACACCGAATGAAAAAGCCAGCATCTTTTGCTCGCTTGAGGAGTTTGAGGTTTCGGTCAGTAGACAAGACGGTCTCAGCAAAACCCCTTGCACTTCTCCAAACACTCTTCACGCCGATTCTCTGCGATTTTAGCAGCCTCCATATTATCACAATCCAGGACTCGTTGAATCTCATCCGCATTGATATATGGAAGCATAGGAGGGCGCAGTAAGTTCGTTATTGTACTCTTTCCGGAACCGTTCGGCCCCGCAAAAACAACAATCTCTGGCTTCTTAATCGACTTGTTTTCCATAGCCACCTTTTCTTACTGCCTCGCCCACAAGGGTCTTAGTGCCATCAGCGTGTTCCATATAGACTTTGCCGCTTTTGGGGTCAAATCTAGCGATGGGTTGATTCAAAAGGCGCTTTTTTTTCAACTCATTTTTTACAGCTAACCGTGCATTTCTAACAACGATACCATCAGATGGGACAGGTACAGTCATACCATATACTCCTTTCACATCCGCATAATATAACAACAAATCAAGAATGATTCGTATGCTTTGCCACTATCAGTATACCACAGGGGTGCCGTATTTACAACAAGCAAAGTGTAAGTGACATGGTTGGTGGATAGTACTAACCGTGTCGAAATCGATGCGGCTAGTTTTTTTCACCCTTACGGGTCTTATAGTCCGCTTCAATTGGCGCTTTCCAATCGCCACTCATAGGAGCACCGCTTCTCATGCTTGTAATCGCGCAGCTGACCACTTCATAGTTCAGCCGTGTCCCTACGCTGTCGGAGTGGTAATTGACCGCGCGGTCTTCACTAATACCGAAGTGCTTCGCCGTCTCGACGGCGTCAATATTAGCGCCGAGGAACAGGAATTCCCAACCATACTTGCTCTTCTCATGCTCGATCATCTGTTTAACACGGGCGCTATCATAGAGACGGCTTGCATTTTCCATTCCATCCGTCGTGATAACAAACAGGGTGTGCGCTGGAACATCTTCCTCTCGCGCATACTTGTGGACGTTGCCGATGTGGTGGATCGCGCTCCAATCGCATCCAACAAGGCGGTGCAGCCGCGCACGCAATACTCGCTATCCGTCATGGGCTTGATGTCTCGGATATTGACGCGGTCATGGATCACTTCGCTGACATTGTCAAAGAGGATAGTGGAGACCAGCGCTTCGCCGGGAGCTTTCTTCTGCTTTTCAATCATGGCGTTGAAGCCGCCGATTGTGTCGGACTCAAGTCCACTCATGGAACCGCTGCGGTCAAGGATAAAGACGATCTCAGTCAGATTCTTATTCATTGCAAATACCTCCAATAAATTATGGCTGTTTGGTGTTTCACCTTACAGCCATATCTTACTTTGATATTCGCTTCATTTGGTCGCTTGTTAAGCGACAATTCAATGAAAGGCGCAAGCAAAGATGCTTGCGCCTCTGGATTTCTCAGGATGTGTGATGTGCGTAAAACTCGCTCTCTGCAACACGAATCACGAAATTGTATTCCAGTCGATTTGCCTTGGACATGTCGATGTTATACCGCTTACTGACCTGACGCAAATAGGCAAAATACTCTTTGTCCTCACGAGTCAACGGAGACACCCAGCCTGTCCGTGAAGCGTGATCTTCTACCTGACGCAGATACTCAAGCTCTTTTTGTTCCATCGCAGCACACCTCCGGAAAAGATAGCATATCAATCAGGGTTCCACCGACGAAAAGTCGCAGCACCTGATAACTATTATGCGCCAATCAGGCTTTGGTCGAATGCAAACAGCGCCTCATTGATCTCAAATACATTGTAGTTTCCTCGCTCGACAAAATACTCCACGATGATGTCAAATTTGCTGGAATGCGACAGGGCAAATCCAGCTTTCGAGAGCATATCCTTTAATTCATCAAGCGGCAATTCGAGTGCAAGCGCAAAGGCGATCACAGTAGGCTTTGATGGTCTATAGAGCTTATCCGTCCGAATCTTTGAGAACAGCTTTCGATCGATGTTGGCCTTCTTATAGCACTCTGCATCCGTCATGCCACACTCATCAATCTTACGCAGAAGCATCTCGGAAAAGCTCTCGTCAATCTGCTTCAGCGCATCGTCAGGGATGCTGCCTTTGTTACCATAGGGGCAGCGGGGATAGGGCAGCTCTCTTCCGCTGCAAGGCTATGCAGCCGGCTGATCCGCTCAGCATAGCTGTCCCGATGCTCTTCTACATACCGGTCGTCTATGTAGGCGTTGATGTCCGCAAACAACTTGCTGCTGATCTGATACGCCTTGCGATCGAAGATGACGATGTAAACCATCATATCATTTTCAAGCAGAAAACTGCTGATCGTGTCGATAGCTACTTTGAGCGCCTCATCCTTTGGATAGCCGAAGATTTCCGAGGAGATCAGAGGGAATGCGACCGACTCGCAACCATGCTCCTTTGCGAGCGCGAGTGACGTCTGGTAGCACGAGACAAGCTTGTCATGCTCCCTATACTGCCCACCGTACCAGCGAGGGCCAACCGCATGGATCACATATTTGCATGGCAGCTTATATCCCTTTGTTATCTTGGTACTGCCAGTTTTGCACCCATTGAGCTTTTCGCATTCGACCAGGAGTTCCGGGCCGGCGGCGCGATGAATGCAGCCATCTACGCCGCCACCACCCATGAGAGAACTGTTTGCGGCATTGACGATCGCGTCAACCTTCATTTTTGTGATGTCATTTCTTACGATCTGGAGCGGCATAAACAGACCTCCTGTGATATCTGCCTTCTGAGTAATTAAACGGCGAGCTTCTTTGGCAATAGATATATCTTCTTATCATCGAAGCAGATTTGCTCGGTACGGTTATAGATCTGGATCATCTCATCCATCTTTTCCATGATCATCCTTCCTTTACACGACCGATGCCCCGAAGGGCATTAAAGACAGCTTGGCCATTTTGAAGCATTGCTTTCCGATTGGAATGCCAAGGATCGTGATGCACCAGAGACAGCCCAGAATGCAGTATCCGATTGCCATCTCAAGGCCAAAGAAAATGATCCAAAAAATTAGGTTGACGAGGAAGGAAAAAGCCCCCACCGCCATACACAACTTCTTTCCCAAACGGGAAAAAGGCGAGACTTGCGAATTTGAAGCATTGCAGGCCAACGGGTATGCCGATGATGGTGATGCACCAAAGACAGCCGGCCAGTACCCAGGCAAGCCCGCCGATCAATCCTCCAAATAGGAACCAAAGAATATTTCCAATCGTAGACATAGTTGTCACCTCAATTCCTCGCTATTTCGCATCCGTTGCAAGCTGTCGCTCGATCCATGCCATCAGCAACCTCACGATGCGTTTCTGCTCATCCTCCGTCAGCTCACGCCCTATCGGAACATGATACCACTTGTTTAAGCAGCTGCGACAGCAGCAGGCGCAAGCATGCTGGGCAACAAACACCGGATGCCCGCACATCGGTGTCTGTTTGCCGTCATTTGGGATGATCGCCGGCGCAAGCCGCATTCGGATGAAGTCGGCCGCATGATGCTGAATGGTTTCCATGCCGTTGCCCATTATGTACTGCCTGTCCTTTTCACTCAAATGGAACTTTGCGCGGAAAGCGGACTGTTGCAGGCGCAAAAGCGTTTGCTCAATGGTTGACATGTTGCTCACTCCAAGACCTTCAGTCCCAACTCTTTCATCTTGCGAATGATATCTTTCTCATCCATCATTCCCTCTGGAGATGATGCCTCCTGACCAGGGAATGCTCCGATACCGCTAAACTTAGCTGCCAGCTCATCCGGTTTCCAACCGCAGGTACACCACAAGCGGCTTCCATTGTGATACTGCACGATGAGCTGCATAAGAGTATCTTGCTGCTTTTCCGTCAGACGGACACCTACCTCGCACAATTCAATCAGCACATTCTGGATCATATCCGTTGTGCGCAGATAGCCAATATTTTCGGCTCGCCGATGAAACCGCATAATCTTTTCCGCCTCTGTACCGCTGTACTCTGCCAACAGGGCAGAATAAGTGGCGGGGACTTTCTTGTAATAATCCAAAATTGAACCGCTCGTTCAAATCGAGAAAAGGAAACTCGTTTAATTTCTTCCCGCGATTCTCATTCGGATAGGTTTTACGTTGTTTTGGGGCGCACTCCATCGCCGTGGACTTCAGGTTCCCAATAAAATCTGCGAGTGATTTCTCCTCTACAGATGCTATTGGTTCCGCATATGAGAGAAAATCATCGGGGACACAATAGGGGCGATCATCGCGCTCGTCCATCAGTGCATAGAAGGAAAACATCTTACCATAGCCAGCACCAATCAATTCTTTTGATACGATGTGCCGATCCAGATCATTGTGCGGTTCTTCCGTGTACAGTTCTTCAATCTCATAAACCCAATAGGGTTGCACCTCTCGACGGACAATAGAGGAAAAGGCGATAAGATCGCGTCGATGAATCCGCGGCACATCGCTTTTTAGCTCCTGATAAACCGACCATACATCGCGAAGGGCGATGGTGCCATATAGATTTGCACAGGCGGCGAATAGAGGATGGAGGAAAGCACATGTTTCCGTTGATAAACCCGCCTGCATATATAGCCGGTTTAGAGATTTCTCCGATAGTGGTTTTGGATAGGACATATACCGTTCCTCCGCGTCCAAGGTTCAAGCTTTATTCGTACTGTGCTGCGATCGACTTGACGTGCTCCGCCATCTGCTTGACTACATCATCAGGCCCAATGACCTTCGCCGCCGTCTGAAACCCGCAGAGCCACGCAAAGAACTGTGGGCTGACGATCACATCTGTCCATACTGTAAAGTGATCTTCTCCATCCGGGACTAAGAGCACATCCCGTCCGAGACGGTCGAGTACGGCGCCCACGAGATGATTTTCGAAACGGAGATGAACCTTGACCTCCTCGCCGGTGAACATGCCGAATGTCTTACGCGCATAGACGGCCATATCGAGCGCCTCGTAAGCGTCCTGACCATCTCGTTCTTCATCCAGAACGGTGATCTTTTCCATCTTATCGACGCGGTAGTGTTTGATGATCCCTGCAGCAGAATCAAAGGCCACCATGTAGTAGTTCTCATCGTCCCATGTCATTGCAAAGGGCTGACAACATAATAAGCTCCACCATGTCGGTATACGCGCTCCTTGGCGACATTATACTCGAAATACAGGAACCGGATCTTCCGATTACTTGAGATGCCGTTATGAATCTCATCGACATTATAGTAGATGGACTCATTCATCGTCTTGATCCTGTTCTTCACGAATACCTGTCGGTTGAGCAGTTGTGCGCTATGGATACTGGCCAGCTTTTCAATCTTCTTGATCAGGGACAGCGTTTTCTTATGTGTAATAAATTTCGAGGATTGGACGCTATCCACGAGGAGCTTGAGTTCCGGCAGTTCAAAGTCCCGGCTTGCTACATAGTAGCCGTGATTGTTCCCCTCGGATACCTGGATGATGTCCAATCCAAAAATCTCGTAGAGCATCGATATCACTATAGACCGTCTTTCTCTCCGCAGTAATATCATGAGACTTCAGGTAGGCAATGATTTGGCTGGTAGTCACGGCATGCTCTTCGTCCGAGTTTTTCAGCAGGTACTCCATGATGTAGATAATCTTCAGCTTCTGAAATGAGGAGCGAGGCATATGTTCATCATCCTTTCAACCTGGTCGAACCAATTTCTGTCAAGCAATGATATCATAGCATAAAACCTGTCCAATAGAAAGGACAACCTTCGATAATGGCTATTTGTATCGCAAAAAGAAAGCCACGGGTTGAATACTCTCAGGTATTCAACCCGTGGCTTTCTATGAGTGTCCTTTTATTGCATCGTTATCCGGATGTTCCTCGAGGCTGCTCTCTTTGGTCAAGTAGTCTAAAAGAGCCAGCTGTGTTTTCGCTTCTGCTCAAGCAGTACACGCTCCGCTCTTTGGAGTATATCTGGAGAATAGGCTTCAGATAGCAAATTCAGTTCTGACCTCAGTTCTCCATGCGATATGCGAAAGGTGAGTTGTCTGCCATAGAGTTGCTCAGCCGCCGTCACCTGCTCCACATGATCCGAATCAAAAGGCTTCGCCTTTACTCGCTCAATGCAGGTATACAGATCATCGGCAAAAGGGTAGTCATTCAAATCTGAAAGAAGAGAGAGCCCATTATCAAAGATCGGACAAAGGCGAAATTCCTTTGTTTCTTCATTCCGCAATACAGCGAGATTGTTTGTGTGGCGATCTTCATTGAGCGTCAGGCAGTCCAATTCAAGGATAGCGGTAAGATATGCTCCCACACCGGTCAGCTTTGTAACGCGCTCAACAAAATCAACCGTGTAAGCAATTCGAGCCGCAGGAGAGTCAAATTTTGTTAGCGCCTGAGCAAGCCCGCGACCTTCATAGGCGCGATGGAGCCGTTCAAATGGAATCAGCATTTCATCTTTGCGCATGAAGTCATGGCTGGAGCATCCCGGTATTACTTTATCGTTATAGTGAATGAACACTGGTTGATAAACCACGAAATCATCCGCATTTGACCATGTGAGCAAACGTGAAACGATTATTTCCGAGAGCGCTTCGTATCCCATGTGGTCCGCTTTATACCAATTGCCTGACTGCTTCCATTTGGGTTGATCACCCTTTGAGGTATGGCCTTCGCTCATAATTCTATCCGCGCTCGTAAAATCAATGACTTGCATAAATGATCTCCTTCCTCGGAAGATAACGAAGTCTTAACCACATTTCGTCATCAGCTAAACGACCCTTCGTCTTTTCTACGATCTTCAACGGATCATAATCCGTTAGATCCATTTCTTGAAGCAGTTCTTTGCAGTTGCCGCGTGTCTGAGGAAAGCAGCGATCCCGTAAGAAATTTTCAAAGTCATTCCAGGTTGGGTGCTCCAGCACACCGAATGCACGATGCAGAATGTCATCCGTTTTGTTCTGGATGACCACCTTTTGGTCAAGGAAGTCTACATCAATAACCGTACAAGGCTGCCTTCTGAACATATAAGTGATGCGCATTGTGCATCCATCGCCTGCGGCTGTGTTTAGGTATCGCTCAACCGTTTGACGAGAGAGCCCAAATGTCCTTGCCAGTTCCTGCATGGATGTGCCGGCGTTGCGCATAGCCCTCATTTTATGGATATCTTCGTCGGCTATTTTGCGTTTCCGGCCAGCGTTGCGTGTGTTCTTCTTCCTATATTCTGCAGCGATCTTGCGAAGTGTGGCCTCATCGTCAGTACCGAACAGTTCTACACATAGCTTTCTATAGTCCATTGTTCTCCCTCCTTCACATTGAATATATGCAACTAATTTAATTTTGATACATTATAGCATGCTGTGGTCAACGTGTCAAATTTTACATGTCCATGCTACAAAACTCTGTATTTCTCTTCAAGAGCTATTGCATTTTGCGTGCAATAGCTCTTTTCACATCCGTTCACAAAAAGTTTACAAATTTCTTTTCGAAGCGACGGGGGGTACCCCCCTGTTTTTTGAGTGAACTCTAGTAGAACGCAAAAAAGGAGATGACCATTTTGAAAAAAAGAAAGCCCCGAGCCCAGCGCAGCAGACCCTTCCGCTGCCCCCATTGTGGAGCAGCCATGATCTTGAGACCAGCAGCGGAGATCTACCGCGACTGCCAGAACGATCGGAAACTCTATGTCTGTCACAACTACCCCGCGTGCAACACCTATGTGGCAGCGCATCCCGGCACCAATCAGCCGATGGGCGTGCCGGCGAACGGAGACCTCCGGAACCTGCGCATCCAGGCGCACCGGAAGTTTGACCGCATCTGGCAGACCGGGATCATGACACGAGAGAATGCCTACCGCTGGTTTGCGGACTCCTTTGGATTGAGTCTGAAGGATGCCCACATTGGAATGTGCAGCGAGTACCGATGCAAGGAGCTCATCCGGCTTTGCGATGAAGTGCTCGCAAGAAACCATCGTGTCGCATAAAGGAGGTGCCTGACATGACTGATTATCAGAATGAGCTTGTAATGGAACATCTGGATCTGGTCAACTGGGTCATCCGAACCAGAATCTCAGTTCCCAACAGACCGCTATTGACCTATGATGACTTCTATGCCATCGGTTGTGAGGCCATCTGCCGTGCCGCTTTGAAGTACCAGGCGGATAGCGGCGAATTCGCACCCTTCGCATGTCGCTATATCTACAATGCCATTATCGATCACTGCCGTGCGATGAATTACCGACTCCAGAGAAGTGTAGATGCAGGTTTTGAAGAGGGCGAGGTACTCTTTGATCTGCTTGCCCATACCACCGTTGACTTCGAGGCCGAGGTCACTGACGATTCCGCTATGGCAGCGTTGCGCGCCTGTAAGGAGAAGTACCAGGGTGTTGCTCGGAAAGGCGTCGAGGCCATTGAGCTGAAGCTGCAGGGATATGAGTCTGTTGAGATTGCAGATCTCTACGGGACCACCGTCAATAATGTCAATGCATGGATCTCGCGAGCCCGCAGCAAGCTCCGGAACGAACCTGCCCTGATGGAAATTTTGTGCTGATTTGTTGTTCTTCCCAAGCCACCTTCGTAAGAAAAGTGTAGAACGGATAAGGAGGATACAGCAATGATGACATTTTTATGCTGCTGCAGGCAGTTATCAGATCAGAAGCGAAGACGGCAAGAATATGCCTTATATCATGCGGCTGGGAAAGCTGCAGCCAGTCTCCATTCCGGAGTTCAGTCTCTGGAGTATGCTCCTGTGGGGATGTATTGACCTATGAGGAGCTTCATAAAAAAGTTCTATGACAAGATGGAGGAAACAGAGATCGAACCTTCCTCTTTTTGATAAGTCCCTGGAGATGCTGGTTAAGCGCAAGCTCATCATCAAAGGTGTTGGATACACCGGTGCGGATGCGCTCTACAATATGCTTTTGGACACCTATGTGATTCCTCTTCGAGGCGTCCAGGGTACCCGGAAGCTCATGAATGTTGCCAAGCTGCTCAAGCAGAAGAAGGTAAACTTCTTCGAGGCTGTTTATCTGCTGCAGCCGGAGAAGAGTTCGGTTGCCGAGCGTAGGATCATGAAGCTGGTGCTTCAGACCCCGCTGAGCGTACCGGAGCTGGTTCGCTGCTTTGAGAACAATGTGCACGATGTGAGTTCGGCCGACAAGGTCATTTCCGCCATCTACACGGAGGAGTCCGACAATCAGGCGCGGCTGAACAACGCATCAAGCCTCTCAGACTACCGCCACGATGTCCTGGAGGCGACAGCGAATCTCTACCTGACACGCCAGGTCATTTTGGAACACGCATAGATACAAGCCCAGAAAGCTTCATCGCTTTCTGGGCGCTTGATTTTACCACTGTCTTATAAACAGAGAAAGGAACCTGTTATGAAAATGCCACCACCCATAGCAACTAAGTTCACTCAGTTGGTTCTTACGATCCTTGCCATTACCATTCTCGGCATCATCCTCTCGTTCGTCTCCCAAGACCATACGCTCCTTATGCTATCAGCTGGTGTAGCTGTTGCTGGAGGCGTGAAGATCATCGTCTACTATCGAACGATCAAGGGAGAGCACTATGAGTGCATTGAAGGGACGCTTGTCCGGGAACAGGCCGGCTATGCAAGGAAGCGGCACATGATCGTGCTGGCTTTGGAAGACGGCTCGTTGGAGCAGAGAATCCTGGAAGGCCGATACAAGCTCAAGATTGGAACCGACTATCGCTTCTATCTCAAGCGGGAACCGATCGCCGAGATCCAGATTGAACTCCCAGAAATCCTCCAGCCGGCCATCATCGTCCTTGGTCATGAAGAGCTGCCTTTTTCGTCAGGAAAGCAGATTTAGGTATTCTGGAAGGGTGCCGAAGCGGATGATATGCTTACTGTGTTCTTTATTAGATTGATCCTCCAACTGGAGCTTTTTAAGATGTGAGCCTGTGACCAACCACGCAGGCATATCAGGCAGAATCGTGGATTGTGACTCTATTGCCATCCGCCTCTGTCTTTTTCTTTGTCCGGCTTCGGCTGGATGACTTTGTACCATGCGTCGTAAGGCGTTTGGAATATTTTAAGCCGTAAGGCAGAAAGGAAAAGGATTATGCACGCAACCATCATTATGGAGGGCCGTCTGGTCACCGATCCGGAGATCAAGAGCGGAAAGAATGGAGACTACTGCACATTCCGATTTGTGGTCAACACAAAATATGGAAATCAGGACAACGCCTCTTTCTTCAACTGCACCGCAAGCGAGTACATCGCCAATCGGATGCAGAAGGCCGGCATCAAGAAGGGCCGTCTGATCGAGATCATCGGTAATCTGAATCTGCGTCCCTACGAGACGGATGAGGGCATCCGTCAGATCTCTGCGGATGTCGGTGTCCTCGAGTGGCACTTTACTGGTTCAAAGCCGAAAGGCGATGAGGCGGACTCTTCGCAGGGTACGGCAAAAACCGCACAGAAGAGCACCGGTAAGGTACGCCCGGAGCAGACGATTCCAAGTGACGATGACGATGACGACCTCCCCCTCTGATCTGGACATACATATATGGGCTGTAAGTGTTGTGAATGCTTGCAGCCCATTTTGTTTTGTCCATTCCAAAATCTACATACGAAAGGACTGACTATTTGTGGCTGTCAAAAGCCGAATTGACGCATGGACCCTGCTGAGGGTTCTTGTTGTACCCTGTCTGTTTCTCTGCGCGATCTTCAAGCGCCCCATATTCCAATGGATCGCTTGCGCTGCGCTTTTTGTCTGGGTGTGTTTCGTGATCTCGAAGCTATTTCGCTCACACAGAAAACACTGCAAAAAGATGCCCGCAGAGCAAAAGGCCTTTCCTGCGAAGCAGGAGACCAAACCGCTTACGGAGACTCCGCAAGAAGCAGATGATGATACCCGACTGAGCTTGCTCAGACAGGTCAATTATCGAATCATGGAGCAGCTGAAGCAGAGCTATCCCACGGTCGCATGGCTCTGGGAGGCTCGTCCGAGCTCCGAGGAGATCAGCAAGGGTTGCACCAAACGCATCAAGCTCTATCACTGTGATCCATTCAACTTCGGTGAGGTGACGCTGAGCGCCACTGGAAAGTTGGAGATCGCCCTGGTCCAGATGGTTCCTCTTGCGGAGGCTGAATTGCAGCCGCACAACGATGAGGACCTGGAAGAGCAGGACATCCTGGATCGCAGCGATGTGAAGCAGTGGTACACGCAGAAAGGCATCGCATTGCTCAGCGCTTTGATTGACGAGCTGAATGTGCAAGGCCACAAGCGCCTGACCATCAAGGAGAACGGAGATGTCTTCGTCACAGCCAGTGGTAAGCAGCAGCCGGTGGATACCATCCCCGACTTTCCGCCCCGTCCTGCGTGGGAGGATCTGTGTGTTCTGGCACGCGAAGATGACATTGCCGCTGAAGTGTGTAACCAGGAACTCACCGTGTCCTGGGCCTAACTTATTTTTTCAATGAGGTGTGATTATGGCTAAGACCAAACTGTTTGAAGCTTGGAGCTTCCGTCTCCAGCAACCGGCGCCCTTTGACGACCCGAAATATGCCGGATCCAAGTCGATGGGCTTTTCCCAGTACAACACATCCAGTACAGCTCAGAAGTCCACGCTCCATGCGCCTACGATGCGGGCCTTGCTCGCATACGCCAAGCTGGTGAGCGCAACGGAGAATGGGCAGAGTGTCGATGGCCTCGGCGCCATCGGGCATCAGGGCACTACTTACCGCATCAGTGAGTATCGATCCGCCAACAAGACGGACTGTGTGGTCTTCAACCCCGTCACCGGCAAATTCAATGCCGCACAGGTGGAGGACGGCACACAGGCCTTGAAGCCCTATTCTGTTGGTGCCGGCAACGGCACCGGTTCGGGCCCTCCTGTTCTGCCTCATGCCCGTCCTCAACGAGGATGACGAGTTCCGGCAGAAGTTCCAGGAGTTTGTCTCCCTCCTTGAGAGTGGCTGGGCAGATATGGATGCGGCATTCGAATGCGCACTGACTCTCTGTGATAATGTCTACCGTCGCATTGAGAACAGTAAGCAGCTGGGTTCTGATGGCGTCAAGATCTCCATCCCTACGACTGGCAATATCTCCGTCATTACCCAGATGGCCATGGACAGCGGCAACTACGCTCCCACCGGCGCCTCTTATGGGGAGTTCACCATCATGCAGATGTCCGGGACACCTACGGCGAAAGCGTCTTCCTTCCAGAAGGAGGATTTTGTAGCCAAGTACGCGCTCTCCAACCGTACTCTTACGGCACGAGAGCTGGCAATGGTACCCACGCTGCCCGACTGGTACATCATCCCCAAAGAGGTCGTCCGTGTCTGTGAGCACGCCAAAGTCACTACGGCATCCAGCCAGCCAATGCGTAACTTCCTGTTCCGGGGCGAGGCTGGTACCGGCAAGACCATGGGCGCACAGGCAATCGCAGCAGGGCTCAATCTGCCCTACACGCTTATGACCTGCAGCGCCAACACGGAGATCACCGACCTGGTTGGACAGTTTATTCCTGATACCAACGGCTTTCATGGCAGTACTCCTATCGAGGATCTCCCGAAGATCTCCGACATCACCATGCATCCGCCCAGTGTCTATATGATGCTGACCGGCGAATACGACGAGGAGAAGACGGAAGACGATGTGCTGCAGAAGCTCATCGAGATTGCTGTTGGAAATCTCATGGAAAAAGAGGATCCTGCTGGCCAGCGCATCCGTTATGTGGATACGCCTCTCGTCGAGGCGATTAGGCATGGGTATGTCTGTGAGCTGCAGGAACCTTCCTGTATCGCGAATCCAGGTGTCTTAGTCGGCTTGAATTCCTTGCTGGACAACTGCCAGGTAATTACTCTGCCGACTGGTGAGCGTGTGCGACGCCATCCGGATACAGTCATTGTCGTTACGACAAACTCTGACTACTCCGGCTGCCGCGACATGAACCAGAGCGTGATCTCCCGAATGGATCTGATCTACGACATGGAAGCGCCTGATTTGAACACGATGGTCAAGCGCGTGATGAATGTCACCGGATTTACCGATGAGCAGGAAGCGACAAAGATGGCCATTGTCGTGCGCGATATTGCAGAGCGTTGCCGTCAAACGATGATCACGGATGGCAGCTGCGGTATGCGTGAATTCAAGAGTTGGGTGCTGTCCACCATGGTAACTCATGACCCGTATGAGTCAGCCTTATCTACGATCATCTCTTCCGCTTCAGCGGATCCGGATAATCGTGCTGAGCTGATCTCCGCTTGCCTTGAACCCCAGTATTCCAAAACGATTTGATGAAAGAGGTGTGATTTGATGAGAATTGATCGAGAGTCCTTTATCCGTTTTGCTGTCGCTGTCGCACTGGCATGCTACGACTTGCCTACTGACCGAGCAATGACCTCTGAGGAGGCGGCGCAGCTCGTGAAGTGGGTCATTGACATGGCACTCGGGCCTGACGCATCGAATGTCCAGGTGGAGCCTATGGAGAACTATCCTGCTTCCAGCAAGATGCCGCTTATTATCAGCATGGCTGGTGTGCAGCAGCATCTCTTTTTGGTTCTACCCGCACGCAGTCCTTTGAGGAAATGTGCGATGCACTCTCCGCGATGCTCGGCGAGATCCCTATCAGCTGCGATAGTATCCCGGCATGATGGGAGGCTGTGCATATGAGAACATCCCACCGCCAGATCCGAAAGAGGATCCTCGACGCCAAGAGCAAGATCACCGACGAGGAGTTCTTCTCCTCCAGGGCCTATAACGGGTATTTGACGGATCTTGCGGAAGCAGCGACAAAACGCTATAAGCGTCCGCTGCGTGTGCGAGTCGTTGCAGATCATGATGATGAGACCGTTGCCTTTACGGACTACAGCGGGATCTACATCAATGCCTGTAACCACATCACCTGGAGCTTTCCTTCAAGGCTCCTTCGTTCCATGAGTCTAGAAGGCCTGAATGCGCATGAGTGCGGGCATAACCTGTTCACCGACGAGCGCATTTGGCACAGCTACTTCGCCGGACTCGCTAAAGGCAAATTCTATCCGAAGATGCCTGATGGTCTGGACAGTATGCAAAAGCTCTATGCAAAAGAGATCCTTGCGGCGCTTACAGACGATACAGACACAGTCCCCATGCAGGTCATCATGAGCACAGCGCGTGCGTTGAGCAACATCTTGGAAGACGGATATGTGGATGCCAGGTACTCCTATGAGTTTCCTGGCTCCCCCGCCAAAGGGATCGCACTCAATAACCTGCGCTTCGCGGATACCGTGCCGGAGATCACGGAGATGATCAATCGCAAGTACTATGACCATTCGATCGTAGTCAATCTCTTGATCCAGTATGTCAGGGCGCATGAGGTCAACAACCTATCCGGTTACACCGGCGAGTTCATCGACAAGCTGTATGAATATATCCCCTGGATCGATGAGTCTGTCTATGATGACGATGCCAGATCCCGCTGTGAGGCTGCCAATAGGATCCTTGTGGATCTTTGGCCCATGATGCAGCGCTGCTTCGACGCTCTGCGCGATAAACAGAAGAAGGCCAGCAGCAGGCACAGCACTCCTCCCCAGCACACCGGCAAAGGCGGTTCCGGGAGTGGTTCTGGCCAGCCCGGCAGCGGCGATGATGACAATGATGGCAGCCAGCAGGGACAACAGGCGGTTGAGGAAGACCTCTCCAGCCAACTCCCGAAAGCGGCAGCTAACTTCACCATCAAAACCAAGCCAGTTCCCAGTAATGGCACCTTTACTCCCAATCCCGGTCAGATGAACGCGATCCGGGCACAGGTCGAGCGTGTGATTGCTGAGGAGACAAGCCGTATTGCCGCCCATCTGACGAATGGCATCACAAGTAGTGGAAATGGTGGCGTTGACCAGAACAGCGAGTATGAAGGCAACGATTATGAACATGCAGCTGATGACATTGAGCGTCTCTTATCCTCCATGGCGGAGGAAAAGGTGACAGAGGAATTGGAAGAAGAACTATCTGAGGAACTACAGCGAGAAGCGAATGACATCCGATATGGTAATGCGCATCGCAACATCCATGTGACCGTCAATCGTATGGGCGCATGTGGATCAGAACCTCATCGACAGCTATAACCGTGTGGCGCCGGAGCTTTTAATGCTCTCAAGCGATTGCAGCGTAGTGTCAGTTCCGCTCTCCGCGATCGGCGGCAGGGCGGGAAACAGACCGGGCTCCTGATTGGGAAACGACTCAATCAGCACGCGCTCTATCGGAACGATGGCCGTATCTTCTATAATTCCCGACTCCCGACGGAGCCGATCAACCTTTCCGTTGGCCTGCTCATCGACGAGAGTGGCTCCATGTGTTCAAATGACCGCATTACCAGAGCCAGAGCAACTGCCATTGTGATCCAGGACTTCTGCGAGTCGCTTGGTATCCCGCTGCTGGTCGTTGGTCATACCGCCTGGAGCTCACATGTTGAACTGTTTTCCTACTCGGATTTCGATACCTACGATAAGAATAACCGCTATCGGCTGATGGACATGAGTGCCAGAGACTGTAACCGCGACGGCGCTGCGTTGCGCTTTGTGGCGGAAAAACTCTCTAAGCAGACATCTGAGGTGAAAATCCTCATGATCATCTGCGATGGGCAGCCAAATGATGACGGTTACTCCGGATCTGCAGCAGAAGCTGATCTGCGTGGGATCAAACTGGAGTATGCGCGAAAAGGTGTCAAAATCTACGCGGCAGCCATTGGTGAAGACCGCCCGCGAATTGAGCGGATCTATGGTGATGGCTATTTGGACATCACCAATCTCCAAGAACTGCCGGTGATGCTGACGAACCTGATCGTGCGTAGCCTCCCACACTAAAGGAGGAAGAAATGTGACGAAACCCGTGGATTTCGACTGGTATTGCAAGACCAAGAAAGACGTGATCAATAATGCCGCCTACGAACTCATCGTAGCCCTGACAGCCAAATCGGCGCCGCCGAGGAAGTTCGAGTTATCCATTCCTCAACGGGACGATGAGATGATTGCCAATGTTGTAGAGGGCGCTATCAACGCGGTAGAAGCTCAGATCGGCTATTACTGCCAAAAGGAGTATCCATTCTATCAGGAAGCAGATATGCTCCCGTGCTACCTCGGCAATCGTTGTGATAATCCACACTGTATCTTCAAGGATGCCTCCGGGCGGCCTAAGGTGCAGCCTTCCGAACGGGAAGAAGATCCTGAGGAAGGGGGTGATGACGATGGCTGATGAGAAGCGCTACTTTTCTGTCAAGGACATGTTTGAGCAGGCGGTCACGCGGGCAAAGACGGATCCTCGATATGAAGAGTACAGCAAGATCTGTGAGCTGGACTATGACCTGCTCTGCAGCACATGCAAGTACGACAAGCTCTACAGGTGCGAGTTCGATGTGGTAGGCGAAGTGACCTACGGCAGCAGCGAGGGGTATCTACGGAGATATCTTCCTGTATGGCAACTGGTCCAAAGAGCGGGATGACCCGTTCAAAAGCCGCGCCCGCGTCTATGTGCTCAAGACCTTGAAGCAGGACAAGGAGTCGTACTTGGCAGTGGGAATGCTGGTCAACCTCATTTGCTACTACGCAAATGAATTCGTAGCCACACATCTCGACCGATTTGATTGAGGAGGAACAAATGCATAGTAGAATTATTGAACTGGGCAATGCGCCCATTTTACCTGATGACCGTATGGGAGAGTGCAGTGTGCCGGAATGGTTCTACCACTCGATTGCGGACTACACGAATGCGGAAACGGACCGGGATGAAGACCTGAAATGGTTCCTGGAAATCGTTGCCCACATCGTGGATGTCGCTGAGGATGGAGAGAGCTTTACGTTCAAGCCGAATGCCAAGAAGAAGTACTTCCACAGACAGTACTACGCCTTCCTGGATAAAGCGAGAGAGCTGACAGGCATCTCAATCGAAGCCTTCTGTGCTGAGACCCCTTACGACATTGGCATGGCCATGTATAAGCTGAATGAAGCCTACCAGGATAAGTTCAGTTTCTACATCTACTACCAAGATAAATTGAAAACACTGGATGAATGGATTCGCGAGACTGATCTCAGCGAGTCTTTTTATTTTGGTGGGACACTCGACTATCACTTTTAAGAAGAGGAGCAGCGCATTATGGGAACCTATACCGATTTTACAGGTGCCATCCGCATTACCCCTTGTCTGAAAGAACCGTTGGCGGGAAGATTTCGTCAGTTTCTCGGCATCCGGCATATGAAGCGGGATGTCAAAATACTGGAAGCCCTTTTCCCAACATTGGAAGAGCGCAAAGCTGTCACGCTGTTTGGCGATGGAGATTTTGGAGAGGATGGTGCATTCTTCCTGCCCATCCATACGAGGGATCTCACGCGCCGCATCTGTTTGCACGAACGCTATGCGGAAGGGCTCACAGATGAGCGTGACATGAATATGACACCCGGCCCCTGCCCGAGCCTTTATTGTGATCTGGAGCTTCGGAACGATCCTGACAACGGACATTCCTATCTTGGGTGGAATGAGGCTGAAAAGGCCTACTACATCACGGATTGGATCGGGTGCATTGCTGAGTGGCTCTCGAAGCTTGGCTATCACCTCGATGGCAAGATGTTCGCTGTGGTCGAGGGCGGCATGTCCTACTACACGATCACGGTGGATGGCGACAAAGTGACTTCTGAGGAATTCATTCCGGACGCAACCTATGTGGATGAATTCTACGCATGTGAAGAAAGTGAGGATACCTGAAAATGGAAGATAATCGCATTCAAAACCAGATCGCGATCTACATGACCAACAAGAAGCTCTGCGAGTTTACGGACAAACTCAAGCCGGCACCGATCGAGTACTATGCTCATATGCATGCCCAGGGCGAGGAGCAGGCGGATGGTATCCGTGCCTACTCTTGCATTGGTGTTGTGCTGCAGGATTACTCCAACGGTACTGGCGACAAGACCGTTCGTGTCACAGCGAATCTCTCCCCTGGATTTTTCCCCTTCGTTCTCAGCAGAATGCAGAACGATCTGGATCGCTTCGACTTCACAGAGGATAAGATCTTCGGTGAGCCGGACGAGCATGGGCTGAGTACGGTGACAAAGCTCTCGGTCAAGCGCGCGTCGGTTGGAACCGATGGAAAGCCCAGAAATTATCCTTGGTGCGTCATCGTGGAAAATGGCCGCGCTGTCAAAGAGAAAACCGCGACGGGAGGCACCCATATCAAGTCGGGCACCTACAAAAAGCAGCGCGCTGTGTATGTCAACATCAACGATCTGGACTTCTTCAATCTTGTCTACCGCACGACACGATTCATTGAGTCGTGGGAGTTGACTTACGGCCCGAAGCTGATTCGCGACGCCAGAAAGCTGCTGAGTGAGCAGCGCGCGGCGGCGCAGCAGTAAGGAGGTGCAGTAGGCATGAAGAGAAATTGCGAGTTTATCGACCTTGGCGAGTTTGAGATGACTTCTCCAGTCATGCGTGTCAGCGACCCCTGTTACGAGCGTGATGTCTGGTGCTGTGGCACCGTTGACCATTGCAAACTCGGGACTTGGGAAGCAGGCGTCCTGAAGACGGATGAAGGCGAATGGGGCACACGCTGTACCGTCCTTGCCGTCCGTCATAAGGGATACTGGTCCAGATTTCAATGTGATCCGCTTAGGCAAAGTGCGCAAAGTGGCGTGCAAATGTGTCGAGCAGTCATTTGAGGTCGGCGTTGATTCCGGACAGGCAGGGTTCTTTTGATGATGCGTTCTATCAGAACGATACGGTTTTTTGAGGAACTGCCTGCACCGGGTTTCGCTATTGGTGATCTCTGGTATCGCCATGTGTGCGACATCACACTCAGCAAGATGTCAGCCGGCGTGTTGCCTTATGGTGTGGTCTCATCGTCCGGTTTCGGCGATGGCGGCTATACCTGCTATACACACGCTGATGAGAATGGGGTAATTGACTTTGCGTTCATTGTGTTTATTTGAGGAAATAACCGTTTTTTGCAGGGGGAGTGCTTCGGCACTCCCCTGCCCCGTAGAGGAGGTGCATAAGCCATGATCTCAAATTGGGACTTTTCACTTGTTTTAGCCATCAGTGAACTGCTTGTTGATCCACAGCAGCCAAGCAGTCTGCTGGATATCAAACTGCATGCTTTTCAGAAGGCCAAAGATCTGATGCTTCAGTATGAAAAAGCGCGGCATCCGCCGAGATCTTCTCGACGTCATTTTGAATAAGAAGCTCAAGCTGATCTTGAAAGCAGAGACCGCGAATGAAGTAAAACGCGCATCCGAACCGCCAAAGCCAGTGTACAACTATGGTATCTGGCGGAAGATCCATTCTCCGTTCCGGAGGAGGAGTTGCGATGTGGGCGATCATTTCGCCCAACAACATGCTGATCCAGCCGGCTCAAGAGCGGTACATGGATCTCTTTACTCGCGTGTTCGGGATCACGAGGGAGCAGCTTACAAACAGGCCCGCTCCCAGACGTGAAGCTGGAGGTGCAATAGGATGGATTTCTACTTCGGAGTCGATCTACTCCATCACCTTCAAAAGCACTATGAGCCGCGATTATCCCTTGCGCTTTCCAAGTCTTTCAACCAGGTGGATTCCCGCTACTATTGGCTCTTCAAAGAGCTCGAGTGTCGTGTAACAACGCTCCGAAAGCTCCTGGTCATGATATCCGCTTTGCCGGGTTTCATGTGCCGGCAGACGGAAGAGCAGGTCTTTGCGATGATAGTCAATTCTACAGCCTCTTGGTTTTCTGATGATGTGCTTGGAGATCAGCCAAAGGACGCTGCGGGCAACTGCTCCTATTATCAGGAGAGTAATCCCTACTGGGTCGATTATCAGCTTGCTATGGATCGCTTTACTCCGGATTACGACTACACGAATTTGGCGGCATTCTACGTCGATCTCGTGGAGTATCTCGTGATGGCGGTACGCCTGTACTTCTTCATCCGCGAGAAACAGTTCCGGCCGATCGACCGGGGAAAGTATGACGAGTTGGTCGGGATCCAAGCTGTTCTGCAGAAGCCAGCCTGAAAGAAAAGGAGTATCTGATGATGAATAAACAAGAAATGCAAGCGTTTCGCGAACTCTTCAGTAAGTACTGTAGACAAGAAATCAACAAAGGGCACTGTGAATCTGATGGCTGCGAATTTTGCTCTGTTGATAGCGCATATGATGAAATCTTCAACCGTTTCTCCGATGACGAAGAAGATGACGCGGATGAATAGGAGGCAAATGGAACATGACGGCCCAAGAGTATAATCATGTTTTTCTCCCGCAAATCAATAGAGCTGAGGAGTTCGTAGAGCTTTTTGAAAGCAGCATCGAGCACATGAGCGATACGCGGGTTGATAAGGATGAGGTCCGTAAACAATTCCAGATCCGAGGTTGGTCGGAAGAAACGAGACAGGTGATCCTGACCGCGCTTGAATACTACAAGTGCGCAGAAGGGCTTGCGAAGATAAGCGGTTAGGTGGTGAAAGGATATGAAGCCACTCACCCCCGAGCAGCAGGCTTTTGCAGAGGAGCATCATGGACTCCTTCTTGACTTCATGGCAAAGCACAGCCTTGGGGAATGACTACTACGACCTTCTTGGCTAATCGGTACCTGAAAGTGGTGGTACGATACCTGTCGGAGGAAGCGCTGCGTAAGTACAGCTTCTCCACGGTGGTTTGGTACCATCTGCGTTCAGAGCTATCGAACTATGCACGAGATCAATTCGGAAAACCGCAGGAGATCCCAATCGAATTCTATTGTAAGATCCCTGCACCTGAAATTGCTCCGATTGATGATGGCATCTGGCGTGTGATCGAAGATAACCTCACCTATAAGCAATTTGAGGCGATCCAGTTCCGCAACCAGGGCTACACCAATCGTGAAATTGCTGAACTATGCGGAGTCGGTCGCAAAGCGATTGAAAAGCGCTTTGCCCGGATCCGCAAAATACTATCAGATTATAAGGAGAATTGAATTATGAGTCACTTTTCTGTTTCTGTTATTGTTCCTGACGATGGCGTTGTCAACAACATCCATGCCAATAATCTGAAGACCACCTGATTCCTGTTCTGGCACCCTTCGATGAACAGACAGAGGAAGAGAAGTACCGCGAATTCGAAGATCGCACGGAAGAGGCAAAAGCCGACTTTGAGAATGACACCATGCGTGTCGTCCGGTTCCCGGATGGCAGCATCCACTCCATTTACGATGATGCCTTCAACAAGTTCTTCTTCGTTGAGGAAGACAATATCTATGCGTTCGGCCCAAACCGGGACCGAAAGAGCAAACTCCAGACGGAGGAGTCCAAAGCGCTGGAGTTGGTGACAGATTACCCCGTCAAATCGTGGTATCCCTCATTCGAGGCTTATTGTGATGAACATCGCGGCTTTGTGAAGGCTTCAGATGGACGATGGGGCTACACTTGCAACCCAAACGCGAAATGGGACTGGTGGCAGATCGGCGGTAGATTCCCAAATCGATTCTTAGTTCCGGCAGGGCTGCAGGACTGCATTCCTTCTGCGAAAGACGATGATGGCGAATCCGCTATCCCTCCTGAGGGGTATCAGTATGCCGATGCCGCGCGCAAGAAGGATATCTGTTGGGATGTCATGCGTAAGATCGCTGTCGATACGGTCGAGAAACGGTATCAGAAGTGTGTAAGAGCATTTGAGACCAAAGACATTACCGATTTCGGCCCTCTGTGCAGGATCCTTGATGAGGGCATTTCAGCCTGGGGCGAAATGCTGTATCTGAAAGGTGAAACTCTGGATGAGTATAAGGCTCGGAAAGGCGCTACCGATTTGGATCGATACATGTGCCATACCTACGCATTTGTTGATCGCAATGGAGATTGGGCCGGCTCCGGTGATATGGGCTGGTTTGGGATCTCCAGCAACGATAAGGACGAGCGAGTTTGGAACGATGAGATCCAGAAGCTCATGAATGAGGCGAAAGATGATGACTTCCTTGCCATCGTCGATTGCCATATCTGATTTTTGAAGAAGACCCGGAGACGAGAGTTGCAATAGCACCTCGTCTTCGGGCCTTCGCATTATGAATGAAGGAGGCTATTTAGAATGGCTCTTACCTATGTGTGCTCGCCCCTCTCTGCCCCTACACGGGCTGAGATCATGGTGAATGCCCAAAGAGCACGCACGTATATGACAATGTGTGAGCGGGAGTTCGGCTGCCGCGCAGTTGCCCCGCACGCTTATTTACCTTATCTGCTTGACGATTCCAATCCGGAAGAACGAGCACTTGCCCTATCTTTTGGCGCAAACCTGCTTGCCCTGTGTGTGATCGCTTGGTCATCTATGGCGACCGCATCAGTAGTGGCATGAAGGAGGAAATCCGAAGATCGCGGGAATTGGGGATACCCATTCTCAAGCGGCAAACGCAGTTGTCAGATGGTTCATCCGATCCTGTCATTGTTGGCCGGGGGATATCCCTGAATGGGCTTGAATACCTGAAGAACGACGCAGATGAACTACTTTGAAGACGCGTGAGAACCGAAGACGAGATGGAAGATATGGTCTTCCGAAAGAGTGTCGGTACCTGCTTTCGCTGCGGAGATCCACTCTTCTTGAGTGACATTCCAGAATACACTTGTCAGTGCTTCCCGCTGTGATGAAGACTTCTACCCATCGAGCAAGATGTTGATTTATGATCAAAGAAAGGACGATACGTTTATGAGTATCAATCGTGGCGATATTTTCTATGTCAATCCGAGCGAAACGGTCGGATCCGAGCAGCGATCTGGTCGGCCGGCCATCATCGTCTCTAATCCGCTGTGTAATGAGCACAGTCCTGTTGTAGAAGTCGTATACCTGACCTGCCAGTACAAAAAGCCCATGCCGACGCATGTGCGGATTGAAAGTGCCGGCAAGCGCTCGACCGCGCTTTGCGAGCAGATCTCTTCCGTCGATGTCAGCCGTCTTGGTGACTTCAAAGGCCACCTGACAGACCGTGAGATGGCGCAGGTAGATGTAGCCCCTCATGGCTTCTCTTGACCTGCACCCGATTACGCGTCAGGCGAAAGTAAGACCTGCCGGGCCGGATGTGGATGATGCCGCATTGGCTCTCATTGCGCTGCGTTTTTTAGAGGGTTTCCTCCAGAAGCGCGCTGCGGTGTGACGGTTCAAGACAGGCTTTCGATTGACCTACTTGGTCAGAAGAATGACTGATGGAGGTGTACCGTGAAAGGCTTCTACCAAAGACGATCTGACGGTCAGATGGCAGATATGCCGCCTTGCGGACTCTGCCTGCATAAGAACAAGGCGACATACCAGTCGCCTTGTTATAACTGCATTGACATCGTTGACCTGTGCCTCCACCGGCCTAACGCCGAAACCGAGTTTGCGAACTTCGTTCCTGCAGAGGGGTGGAAGCGGTATGACTGAGCGAGAGGAATTGTTGCAGCGCCTGAACGCGTGAAGGCCCTGGCCGAGCGTGGCGTTGGCGGCGAAAAAGAGAATGCCGAAGCACTTCTCAACCGCCTGATGGCCAAGTATGGCATTTCAGAAGAGGACATTGAAGACACCGCAGAGCGAGACTACTTCATCCGGTATCACAATTTTTGGGAGAGAAAACTCATCGTACAGACTGCCTACAAGCATCTTGGCAGCGGTCACTGCTGCGGTACGGTCGGCACCCAATCGGGACGGCCGCACAAGGAGATATGTGTGACTTGTACGCCGGCCCAGTACATTGAGATTGAGGCCGACTTTGAGTTTTACAAGGCCGCTTGGGAGGAAGAACTTGCCATCTTCTATTCTGCATTTATTTCGAAGAATGACATTTTCCCACCACCGGAACTGGCCTCGCCCAGCGATGACGATGAAATCGATCTGGTTCGGCTTGAGAAAGTGAGAGCGATGATGAGCGGTATTGACCGGCGCACACGAAGTAAGGCACTGCCTGGTTCTATGGAGGATGATGACGATGAATGATGAACTGATTGCCAAGACACCAATTGGTGAGATCGTGGTCGGGATCAAGTCTGACTACGACTATCCCGGCATCTTTGTAGAGCTGCGTGGAGAACATCTCAATGACCGCTTCAAAGAGGGCGCTGTCCGCCTTGCTTGGGTTGAGTATTCTTCGGACAAGCAGTGCCTGCAGACCATTGCCTATGGCGATGGCAATGCAGATGATTTCACGCATCTTATTGAACACGAACACATCCTGAAGACTTTCGAATGATTGGAGGAACGATTGTGAGCAATGCACGATTGATGAAACCGCTGTTTTATGATGGCAATTTTAACCGAGATGGTAAGAAAATGAGAGCTGTGTTCGAACGAGAAATCTCTGATGGCACGGTTTCCTATCGGCTATGGAGAAGTGACGGGAAGCCGGACATCCAGTATCCCCGCGCAGAGAATGATAACTATCTCCTTTATGCGGAGATCCGGGACTATCTGGTTCCTCTGCGAATCACGGATTTCTATCTGATCGACCACGCCGGATACCCTGCAGCTGTCGCAGAGTTGTATGGTAACAAGGATGCCCGCAATGATTATTTCGATAATCTCCGCAAGTCTGGCGATGATGCTGTCTTGGAAGCTGTTCGGCGTGAGCGGGAGAAAATCATGCTCCCTGGGCAGCGACCCAGCTTGCCAAGCCATCCTACATCAAGAAGCTGTTTGACAACAATGTTGCGTGTTTTGGGGCATCCAAAGAAAACGGAGGCGAAAGTTTCCCAGATTATGTCGGTGCCCTGATCCTCGGTGAGCTTGATAAGTGCGTTGCACTGTCAGCTGTGTATCGAAAGAAGGAAGACGAAGTGGCGAAGGAGCGGAGAACTAAGGCCGAAGCCGAAGAGAGAGCATTCTGTGAAGAGCAGAATCGACTGTCCGAGCAGGCCGTTCAAGAAGCGATCCGAACCATCAACGATGGTGGTGTCCTGCAAAACCAGACTGTGAAGTTCTATCGCAGTCGGTACCGCTGCAACGCTTTTTCTATTGTCAACTACCTGATGCGGAAATATGGAGTTAATGTCCCTCTCCGCACACAGGGATGGATCAATGAGAAGCTGACCAGCGTCACGATCGAAAATGGGAAGTGTGAGCACCTGCGGTACATGAGAGCTAAGGGTGCCCAGTGCTCCCAGCGGTTTTTTCGACCTGCATGAGTGAGCTGATCCACAATGTCTGCGCTGAAACGGAGGGCTGATCATGGAGTATCACTGGTACGAAGACTATTGGACCATGCCTCGCAACCTGCCGAAAGGACATCAGTTCTTCATCGGCTATTACCAGACGCAACGGGCAATACGATTCCGTGTGGAGAATATCCACACGGATCAGTCGGTGTTTTTTGTCTACATGGTTGCTGGATAATGGATATCGTGTATTTCTTCATTTCAAGAGTGGAATTGTCACCGAGTTGAAACTCGGTGACAATCCTCCTCCCGTAGGAAGAATCGATTCACCTAAAAATCTTGAAGGACTTCTGCTCAGCGGGTGTCTTGGAAAACTGTCAGAGTGAGGAACTGAATATGGATACCAATCGTTATTTGAAAGCCGTCAACATCGAGTGGGATGTGGACTTGGCGGAGGATCTTGATTCGCTGCCCAAAGAGGTCCAGATACCGGATGGGATGACAGATACGGAGGAAATCTCCGATTATTTGTCCAATCTGACAGGCTTCTGCCACAGAGGTTTTGGACTTAAAGAGACATAGCGTTATCAGGTAAAGCTGTGTTACGGTTACGAGCAAAGAATTCAAAGCACCTATCAACCTCATCAAACTCAGCGATGTACTGCTAAGGCGCACTTTCTCACTGAAGTACATCTTCGAACTCAAGGAATAGAAAATCGGGGTAGCACAAGCGTGCTGCCCCGATTTATTCGTCTAAGCCGGCAAAGAACTCGTCATAGCTGCAGTTGTAGAATTTGCGCAGCTCAATAATGACGCTTGCCTTGATGTTCAGTTCTCCAGATTCGTACTTGGCATAAGCGGTTCGACCGATATCACAGCCGCGACGCTGGAGCTCAGCGCAGAGCTTCTCTTGTGAAATGCCATACTGATCACGCAGCCGCCTGAGATTAGACCCCATGTTGCGGTCACGACGGATTTTCTGTTCCATATGATCTCTCCCCATTGACCAGTATTGGTTGCAAAATCATCATCATTTTACGGTACAATGAGAGAAAATGTTGACCGTGATATTGGTCAGCTTTTGAGGAGGAGCTTATGCGAGGGTGGATCAGAGGCAACTGGAGGCATCTGATGGTAGGCTTACTATGTGCTGCAATCGTAATCTCTGGTACGGCGCTTTATCTGACCTATCGCCAGCCAGAGGTGTGTTCCCTTTGTGGGAGTGGAAATCGGGAGCGTTATCAGGCGCCGGTGATTCTCAATCTCACAACCGGTCAGAGCAATGAAATGCGGATTTACGATCCTGATTTGCCTTTTTCGGAGTATGAGATTGCGCCCATTCAGACCACTGGAACCTTTAGCTTTGCATCATGCGCCGGCTATACCGGGCGGCGCGATACCTGCTCCCACACCTGTACCGTAGTTCTTCCAATAGAGACGAAGGGACTGAAGGTTTCTCACTTTTGCTTGGATTGCCGAGTTCTCTTGAAGGACCACGCCGAGAATGGTTTTGTTCTGGCTGACCTTTATGTCGAAGATGCCATTGATATCTATCCTGCTACCGTTGGAGCTGACTACACTATCCGAGATTACCGGATTACAGTGTCTGAGGCCAAAGTTCGGTCGGAGATGGAGCTTATCGTGCTAGGAATTGCAGAAGGATTGACCTTTGTAGATTAAGTAGGATGTGGGGCTTCCGCATGGCGGCCTCACATCTTTTGTTGTTTTTGGCGAGCTCTGTCCGTATTTTTTGGACAGGGCATCTGCTATGATTCGAATACCACCAAAGGATTCAATTATTGAAGGGAGATGTGAACCGTGAGCGGTTTGTTTGGTAGCTTATTCGACTTTAATGGTGATGGAGAGCTTAGCACTGGCGAGAAAGCCTTCGGCTTTGCTGCGATAATGAGTGCCCTTTCTGCTCTGGAGGATGCTGAGGTTTCTGTGAGCTGCTCTTTTGACGACGAGGACCTGGATGATATGGATCGCGATGAATTGGAAGCCAAGTTGGAAGAGCTGCGCGATGAGCGCGACGAGCTTGACGATCAGGAGCCGGACGATCCTTGCAGCGATGCCTACGATGAGTGGGAGGAGCGATGTGAAGATCTCGATGAAAAGATCGAGGAAATCGAAGAATTGCTGGATGACTGACGGAGGTAACCTATGAGAGCACTGTTGAGAGATGCCGAGGATCAGACTCTGATCGCGCTGGAAGCGGAAGAGACCGTTTATGATCCGGAGGATCAGTTGTTGCTGCTGTACGCTGCAAGTGGAACCAATTATGAGGTGTCAAGAATCGTGCGGGCCAATGCCGATTCCATGATCAAGGAGTTGGCCGAGAAAGGGTTCTGTGACATGACGCAGTTCACCGCAACCGAGGTGGAAGACTGAAGGAAGGGATTTCGCTATGATCGTGATTGCCTGCTTAGATGATAATGGAGGCATGATGTTCAACCATCGACGTCAGAGCCAAGACAGAGTGCTGCGGGCGCATATTGCCGCGCTGGTCGGTGATGCTAGGCTCTGGATGAACCACTACTCAGCCCAACAATTTGATGCGGAATCCATTCAGCACCTGAATGTGGATGACGCTTTCCTGCAGGAAGCGGTTGATGGCGATTACTGTTTTGTTGAAGATGCCGCTCTGGCACCATTTGAACGGTGGATTGAGAAGATCATCATTTTCAGATGGCACAGAACGTACCCCGCTGATCAGCACTTTGATATTGACCTCTCCGGAGGCAACTGGAAAATATGTGAGTCGGTTGAGTTTACCGGGCACTCTCACGAGCGAATTACCATTGAGGTTTATCTGAGATGAAATTGCGCATCCTCTCCTGCTTTTTGATCTTTGCACTCTGTTTTTCTATGCTTTCTGCCTGCGGCAGTGACACGGCACCGTCCGATCATAGTCCGAGCTCGTCCTTGCAGACCGAGATCTCTGACTCGCAGGATAGCACACCTGGGGAGACCGAAGAGCGGGATGGATTCGAAACCTTGGACATTGCTTCATGCAAGGAGAGGATACAGTCCCAAGTCAGTCGGATGCACCGTCTGCATCTCAAGGGCAGCAAACCGAATCTTCCGCCCCGACAGAGATCACGACAGCCTCCTCGTTCTCCCTGAGCGATGTGCCTGCGTATAGCGGTAAGGCATATACCTCGGTCAATGGGAATGTTCCTTATTTCTCCGCTGCAGAGCTGACAACCCAATCCTTTGAGACCTACAGTGATTTGGATAGTCTCGGCCGCTGCGGAGTGACTTACGCATGTATTGGGAAGGATTTGATGCCTACCGAGGAGCGCGGATCCATCGGCATGGTAAAGCCGACCGGCTGGCACACCGTCCGCTATGATGATCTGGTCGATGGAAAGTATCTCTACAACCGTTGCCACCTCATTGGCTTTCAGCTGACCGGCGAAAACGCCAATACAAAGAACCTGATTACCGGCACCAGATACCTGAACATTGAGGGCATGCTGCCATTCGAAAATATGGTTGCGGACTATGTGAAGGAAAACGGCAACCATGTCATGTACCGTGTAACGCCTATTTTGAGGGAGATAATCTTCTGGCCAACGGCGTTCTGATGGAAGGCTACTCTGTGGAAGACAAGGGTGCCGGGGTTTCCTACTGCGTCTTTGCCTACAATGTCCAGCCGGGCATTGAGATTGACTATGCCACAGGCAAGAGCAAGCTGGCAGATGGTGCTCAGCAGGAGGGGCAGAAGACGGCTACGGTAACTCCCACACCTTCCCCAGAGCCTGAAAAGCAGGAGCCAGCGACCGGAAGTGAGGCGTCGCAGGCAGATTATATCCTTAATACCAACACGAAGAAGTTCCACTATCCCACCTGTTCCAGCGTGAACGATATGAAGGAAAAGAACAAGCAGGAGTTCTTCGGCACCCGTGATGAGGCCATTTCAAATGGGTATTCTCCCTGTGGCCGTTGCAAGCCTTGACTGGTCGGCCAAATAGGAAATCTTATTTCTTGTTAAGTGTGGTGAAACGATTGTGGATCACTTGAGGGACTATTCGATTGATTACATCAGAACACGCTGTTTGGATGTAATCAACAATCAATACAAAAACCGTGAGTCAGCAAGCCAGAGAGAGAATGGCCTGTCAGTGTCCTTGTTCTGAGCAGAAACACTGCTGCGTTTTCTCCGATACTGCGATAATGATTGCTCAAGAAACTGGCTGTGAGGATGATTGGCAGGAATAATTCAACGAGTTCTCGGAATGTGACAGAATCGGCAGACTGTGATATGATGAGGTTGCTGCTTCAAGCAGCTAGACCAATTTGATAAGCGAGGTAACCTAAATTGAATTTGAAAGAAGTAAGCGAACTGCGCCGCCGTTTTCGTATGGATCGGAATGCTATCAGCCGTATCTATGGCTGTTTTGTCAATAGCAGCCGTGAAATCGTTTCATACATTGATGAATCCATGGGGATTCTCCCGCAGGACGAAGCAGAGAAGTACCTGAATCTGCTGAAGAAGGCTCTTTCCGGAAAACTTGGGGGAAGAACCTGATCGATATTATCTTCTCTACTGAACAGGTAGCTGACAGTGATGAGCATCGCCTTCTCATGGCGCTGCGCGATTCGCAACTGAAAGACAGGTGACATCCGTGAGGAGTTCTATCAGAAAATCATCAACTCTCTTGACCTTGGGGACAGCAACTACCTCATCCTCCTGGCACATGACTCATACGATGTCCCCCGATTAAGAACAAAAACGACGAGATAGACGCAGATGCATCCGATGCTGTATTCTCCTATGTCGTTTGCTGTGTCTGTCCTGTGAAGGAGCGCAAAGTGGAGTTGGGATTCTTCCCTGGAGATAATGAGTTCCACAGTTGTGCTGGCCAGATCGTTGCCGCACCGGAACTGGGATTCTTGTTCCCCGCCTTTGATGATCGTGCGGCCAATATCTACAATGCTTTGTTCTATTCTAGAAAGACAGATGAGATCCACCAGGAAGTCATCGACAGCGTATTTCATACCACAGCCCCCATGTCTGCCGCTGAGCAAAAGGAAGCATTCCAGAATGCTCTCAGCGAAGCTTTGGGTGATGCCTGCAATATGGAACTGGTCCAGTCTATCCATGACAGACTCCGCGACCAGATTGAACAGCATAAGGAGAGCCATGCCCCCGAACCGCTGGAACTCTCCGTCAGTGATGCGGCAGCAATCCTGCGCGATAACGGTGTGGAAGAGGAGAAGATCCTTGTGTTCCGTGATAGTTGCGCCACCCAGTTCGGTGATGGAGCAACGCTGAACCCAGCCAATCTGATTGATAGCAGCCGCTTTGAAGTTAAGACCGCCGATGCGACAATTTCGGTCGATCCGGAGCATAGCTACTTGGTTGAGGCAAGGATCATTGATGGCCGGAAGTACTTGCTCATTCCCGCAGACGAGGATATTGAAGTCAATGGGTTTGGGGTTCGTGTCAAAGGCGAGTAAGCGAAGACCGACTACGGAGGAATAAAGATGGAATATAACAAATTGATCGCAGAGATGTCCCTTTCGGATGAGGTGGAGGGCTTCTATGTTTTGAAAGCTGCATATCCCAAGATGACCGCTACCGGCAAGCCGTTTCTGAGTGCTTCTCTGTCGGATCGATCCGGCTCCATCGAAATAAAAAGTATGGGACTATTCTGGTCCCATCTCCTCTGTAGATGAAGGCAATGTTGTGAAGATCCGTGGCACTGTCTCCGAGTTCAGAGGCACCCCCTGCAGATTACTGTCGATCGGATCCGTTTGGCTGACGACAATGATACTTACGACCTGTCCGCCTTGGTCCCGGTGGCTCCCATTGATGTAGACACTACGATGGCAGAAGTGGAGAGGCTGATCAGTTCGATTACGGATGCTGATTACAGGAAGATCTGCAGCACGATGATGGCCCGCCATAAGGAGTCCCTGAAGACGATCCCGGCCGCTAAAAGCGTCCACCACGGCTTTATCTCCGGACTTCTGATGCACACTGCGGCCATGATGAAAACGGCTGATTTCCTGGCCGGCCTTTACGTGGACATCATCGATCGCAGCCTGTTGCTTGCAGGCACGTTCCTGCATGACTTCGCCAAAGAGAAGGAGTTTACCTTTTCTCAGCTCGGCCTCGTCACGGAATACTCGGCGAAGGGACAACTCCTTGGGCACCTTGTGATGGGCGCACAGGAAGTTTCCAACGTAGCTGCAGAACTTGGTATCCCTGAGGACAAGTCCGTTTTGCTGCAGCACATGATTCTTTCCCATCACGGAGAGCCAGAATTCGGCGCTGCAGTGAAGCCCATCTGTGCGGAGAGCGAGCTGCTCTCCCAGATCGATATGCTTGACAGCCGGATGGAAATCTACCGCGAGACCTTGGCCGGTCTCCAGGTGGGAGAGGTGAGCAGTCGCATCTTCGCGCTGGACAAAAGAGTGTTCAAGCCTCATGAACTGAATGGGTGACGGATATGGCTATTGGAGAGAAATATGCTCCACTTGGAAATTGGCTGAAGGAACACGGAGGAGACTCCTGTTAAGCTTACTTTCGATGAGTTGAACCAGATCATCCCAATCCCTAACCACGCATATAAGAACAGACCATCCTGGGCAAATCTCTCAAACCCTGCATCCTTTTGCTCCAGCTGGATCAGTGCGGGATATGTCGTGGATTCCATTAGTTTAGAGGAACAATGGGTCGTATTCAGGAAAGGCGAAGTACAGGGCCACACGCACCATAGTAAGCCGCCCTATCGTGTTGTGGATCAGAAAAAAACTTGCTGAAGCCATTCAAGCCGGATACGAGTGCTATGACAGTATGAAGGATGATCCACATCACCGGTATCTCTCTTGGGAGTACTGCCATGAAGCGTTTCGGCTGAATAGGCGCCCGCAGATTGACGCCACGATCGACTACCTCTGCCTGCACTTGGCTTGGTATTTGGCCAGTTGGGGTATGCTTCGAAACTCTTTCCTCATGCAGAAGGATTACAAGATCCATGCGGATGTTGTCCGTTTGATTTATCAGCCGGAGTGGGATGATCTCTGGGACCTTTCTCCCGAGAAACTCTCGCAGGAGTATTATGCTGACCGAATCATGAAACTTAGCGAGAGCATTACAGAAGCTTATGTGGCGTCCGGTGCCGGCATCCCAACGGATACCTTGCTTACCAAGATCTTGCTGGGTACTGTGGGCTGCGTACCCGCCTATGATCGGTATTTCAAAAAGGCTCTTGCTGATACCGGTGCAGCACCCCAAGTATTCAGTGCGAAATCCATCCGAACCCTTGGCAACCTGTATCTTGACCATGAGGATGAGTTTGAAAAGCTCCGGAAACATTGCGGCAGCCGAATTGAGTATCCGGCAGCCAAAATCCTGGACATGTGCTTTTTTGAGTATGGCTTCCAGAGAGACGCGAGCAGCCAAGAAGACAGCGATTAGATTATTCTGTGAGGAGGGATCACTTTGGAATATGCTTTGACAGCGGATCATCACCGCGTTCACGCATTCGATGCGGAGAAGGGGCAACAAGAGTATTACTGTCCTGTGTGCGGCAACCAGGTGATTCCTCGCCAGGGCGAAGTCAATTCGTGGCACTTCGCTCATGTGACCTCGTGTATGGATGACTGGAAATACGATATGTCTGAATGGCACCGAGGATGGCAATCGCGTTTTCCCCGAAAATGTCCGTGAGATTGTCGTGGAACACAGGGGCGAATGCCATCGTGCAGACATCTTGATGGGCGGCTATGTCATTGAGTTTCAGCACAGTCCGATTTCTGCCGGTGAATTTGAACGGCGCAATAAGTTCTACATGAGGGCCGGCTATAAGGTGATTTGGGTGTTCGATGAGACCTACGCCTTTGGGAATGAGTATATCTCCAGCAGCCTAGATGATGAGAACAAGTTTGTGTGGAAGTGGCCGAATCGCGCGCTCGCTTCAGTTGTTCCTCAGCGATCCACAGATATAGCAATCGTTCTGCAGCTCACCGAAGACCATGATGACGACGGTTGCGAATGGCTCGTGAAGGGTGGAGTGGGCGATCGTAGACGAGGATGGGTATGCCGACTATCGTCGATTCTTCATTGATGATGGTTTTGCGCCAGATCTTTTTACTGAAGACGGCCTACAAAACATTCTGTTGAGCAAGCGGAAGCGGTTTGATGCCTTCCTCCGTGATAACCAACCCTATGCGCCGAAGTGCAGCCGAATCAAGGGTAATCCACGGGACTGGTACATATGCCCGAAAACGCACGATTGGCATAACAACCAATGCCGGGAATGTCAGAACAATTTAATCAACGAGTTCCGGACAGGAACGGATTATAGGCAAGGAGGTCTGTTCTTCTACTGTGCTTATCCTCGCATTATCCATGAAGCGGATAAGTATGGAGAGGTGCATCTCCCATCCATTCGATTTTAAGGAGGACTCCGACATGAAAAAGGAATATGACACCAGCGTGAAAGAGGCCATTGAACGAGTCATGAGCGTATTCTCCGAGTACATCAAAACAACTCCATACTTCGATATTGTATGGTCTGGTAAGGTCGGGTATATCTACATCAGCATCGATAGTTGCCGTGGTACTGTCGGCGACATGGACTGCCTTGTAATTGATAGCCCCGAAGAGCTTCTGGATAAGCTGCTGTATGAAATGGCAGTGGATATCATGGAGGAAGGTGGGCACGACCTAAACCCGGTAGAAGCGTCAGCATTGGAGCGTGCTGAGGTAGCACGGCGCCTTAATGTCTATCTGGAGCAGTTGCCTGAATACCAAGACCGTATCAGTTTTGTATTCGAACGCAAGTAATCTTCAAAGATAATCTCGGTAGAATATAGCGAGGTGCATATGGCAAAGAACATCAAAAAAGCGCTCAGCGAGTCATATCTATTTCGGCGTCAATAAGCTAACCGGCGAGTTGAAACATATCTCCGAGGTGCCCAGCGGTCAAAAGTGCAACTGCATCTGTGCAGCTTGTCTGCAACCATTTGAGGCACGAAAAGGAACGCGGCGGCGCCACCACTTTGCTCATGTTTCAAATTACGAGTGTATGTATGCAAGCGAGGTGGCCATCTATAAGGCGATTGCCGAAGCGTTGAAGCAGAGTGGCTTTTGACGTTGCCCCCAGTGATGTTGCGGTTCCCAGCATGGCATGATCCAGAACTTTTGCAGGAAGCACGAAGATTGAAGATTGACTCTGTCGCTTTCGAGTGCGAACCCCTGTCTTATCCACCGCTGCTACGCGTGACCATGCAAGGGACACCGTTAAGAATCCTGTTGGATTTTGACCGCTATTATGATGACGATGATAGGGTGGAACTGGCAGAAGAAGCAAAAGTGGAGGACTACTCGCTTTTGTTAATCTCCATGCCGAAGATTGAACAAGATACGGAGTTTACCCCGGATAGGCTTCAAAGCGCACTTCAAGATAACGACCGTACCGAATGGGTCTTCAGCCGTCTGGAAGAACAGTGGAAGCAAAAAAGTACTACGCTGTAGCGGTTTCGCCCCCGGAGCATGGAACCGGCAACCTGTGCCCGATTTCATTTGGAAAATATAAGGGCAAGTATTCTGCTCGGTGGATCGATTGTGCCCATTGTCATTTCAATGTAGCGCAGCCACCTTGCTGCCTCTGCGTTGCAGGTGCGGGAATTCAAAAAGAAAGAAGACTTCAAGAGAGATTTGCAAGATCGGCTATTCGACATCGATAAGATTAGGAGAACGAATGAAGAAGAGATCCGGCTGCGTGAAGAACGAGAAAGATCTTTCGAGCGAAGATCTGTCTATCCTCGTCCAACACCGTATGCTGCTAGGCCTGTGGTCCCAGCCGGTCCTACGCAAGAGGAGCTGGATGCGGAATATATCCGGATCTGCCAGAGCTATGACCCGTCCTCTGAAGAATGGACAGTGGATCGCTACAATCGGCGATGGATCATGTGTACGGTTTGCGGCCGAATTAAGCAGGATGTGCAGATGTCCTATTACGGTGGCAAGGGGAGGTGCAAACCGGGGAGTCTGTGCCGATTGCTTCACGAAATGGTCGTAGCTAATCCACATAGCTGGCTTGATATTATTCGCATGATGGTGTATTATTAACTTGATACTTGATAGTTTTACAGCTGCGTACTTTGGCAGCCATTTAGAGGTTCTGCCACGACAGGGCCTCTTTGTTATGTGTGAGGTGTCAAGATGGATTATATGACCATAAGCGAAGCAGCAACTAAATGGAACCTATCTAACAGGCGTATTCAAACGCTTTGCTCTCAAGGGCGGATACCGGGCGCAGAGCGTGCTGGTTATTGTTGGCTCCTTCCAAAAGACGCAGAAAAGCCAGTGGATGCCAGAATAAAGAGCGGAAAGTATATCGGTTACTCCGAGAAATATAAGAAACCCGGAAAGAAGAACGCCACTGATGGGCTGGAGGGTAAGGCATGAACGGCCAAGGAAAACTTCTTACTCATTATTTGAAAAACGCGGACAAGCTGATCATTCCTGTCTATCAGCGAAACTATGATTGGCGCGAGGAACACTGCAGGAAACTGTACCAGGATCTTGTTCGGACGATCCAAAACAAGAAGCGGTGGCACTTCTTTGGCGGCATCGTGTCTGTTAGCGATCCTATGGGGAGCAGCTCTGACTACCTTGTGATTGACGGTCAACAGCGAATTACGACCGTTTCACTACTCCTTCTGGCTATGGCCAACCTGATCAAAGATGGAAAGGTTGTTCCTGAGGACGATACTCTTTATGCGCAGATCACCAAGAAATACTTGGTGGATGAGATTAACCCTAAGAACCGAAAGGTCAAATTGAAACCTATCAAGGGTGACCAGGATGCCTATGATCGCCTGTGGGGAGAACCCCCCGAAAACTTCGCACGCTCTTCAAACATCACTCAGAACTATCTATTCTTCTACAATGAGATCCAAAAGCAAGCCATTACAATCGACCAGCTCTTCAAGGCCGTTGAAAAGCTGCAGATTATCGACATTACGCTGACACCTCCTGACGATGATCCTCAGCTCGTTTTTGAGAGCCTCAACTCTACCGGACTCGAACTGAATGAGGGCGACAAAATCCGGAACTTCGTCCTGATGGGCCTCGACATTGAGGAACAGGAGCGGTTCTATGACAGCTACTGGAACCCCATTGAGAAGAACATGCCGGCTACGATAAACAGAACAATTCCTACGATGTCAGTCCATTTATTCGCGACTACCTGAGCGTCAAACAGAAAGAAGATCACCGGGATGAAGGATATCTACACCGAGTTTAAGGCATATGCCGAAAAATGCCCGGTGAAATGGAATCTATCATGGAAGATCTCCTAGGCTATGCTAAGCGGTATAATAAGCTCCTGTTTGGGCATCCGAGTTTTCCCCAGCGAAATTGAAAGCATCCCTTTTCCGCTTGAATCGTTTTGAGAAGTAGTGTCACAAAGGCCGTTTCTGATGGAAGTAATGAGGCTGCAGGAAAGCAGCCACTTGAACTTGGATGAGGTTGCCGAGATTTGCAGAATCGTAGAATCCTACCTCTTGCGCCGTATCATTTGTGACCTGCCCTCCAATACACTCGCCAAGGTATTCCCTTACAATGAGTTCCGATATCAAGCGATTTGACGGTACTTACAGTAATTTCATTGAAAAAATGAAATATGTACTAACATCTAAAAAGGAAAAAGCAGCATTCCCTGATAACGAGACTTTTTTGCAGATTGTCTGCGGACCAAGAATATCTACGCTATGCTCCCACGTTACAAAGCGTATCTGTTTGAACGCCTGGAAAACGGTGACAGCAATGAGTATAAGGACGTCTACGGGCGCCTCGATAGCGGTGAGTACACAATTGAACATATTATGCCTCAGAAATTGACCCCCGCTTGGACTAGTGAGCTTGGGCAAGATGCAGAGAATATACATGGAGAATGGCTGCACACGTTGGCGAATCTGACACTTACAGCCTATAACTCGAAATATAGCAATGCTCCCCTTTAGCGAGAAAAAAAACAATGGCGGATGGGTATCTACAGAGCGGTATCAAGAATGACTCAATGGGTCGCACAGAAAGAACACTGGGGTCTTCCTGAACTTGAAGAACGCTGTAAATACCTTACACAGCAAGCTGTGTTGCTGTGGCCCTATGCTGATAGCTGCTATACTCCGCCTCAGAAGCAGTATGAGGAAGTATCGTTGGATGATGATATTACGCTTACCGGTCATAGCATCGTGAAGTACCGCTTCCGTGGCATTGAGCATGAAACAACTTCGTGGGTAGAAATGTACACCCTGAGGTTCTAAAAGAACTGCATAATGGTAATAAGGCATATCTCAATTACCTTGCCGATGCCGATGATAGTGTAGATCTGTCGATCCAGGTTACCAGATCACCAGATGAATTCTCCAGCAGTGTAAAAAATTGATGACGATATTTATATCTGGACTGGTACCGCAACTCAGTATAAAGTCAATCTACTGCGGAAGTTCTTCGAACAGTATAAGCAGGATCCGTCCGATCTCGTATTCTTTCTCGATGATAGCAAAGGCATTGGTTCAGATGAAGAAATCGAACGTTACAAGATCCGGCGGAAATACTGGGAGAGTGTCCTTCCATCACTTCAAGAGGCAACGGGTACTTTCCTGAATATCAGCCCATCAAAGAATAACTCTATCATGGGAGCCACAGCTCGCAGTGGAGTTTACCTTTGCTGTGTGGCGAACTATGACTCTGCTCGTGTCGAAATATTTATTGATCAGGGTGATTATCAAAAGAATCGGGCGATCTATAATCACCTTGAGCAAAACCGGGATGCAATTGAGGCTGCATACGGAAAAAAAGCCTGCATTGGATCTGCCAAGACGATGTTAGAGCGTGCAAAGTTTATGATGAGATTAAAGAGGTCAGCATCAAAAATGAGGAAGACTGGCCAGCAATGGGCGCTTTCCATATTCAGCGAGCAAAGCCTTGCTCGTTGCGACAAAGCAGTTTCTGGCGTAATTCTTATATGCATCAAGTTCTGATAATCAGCAACTATCGGAAGTTTGGAGGATAATCGCATGGCAGCAGTCTTATCGAAAAGGCAGATGACTGAAGAGGATATCAAGCTTCAGTTTATTACGCCTGCCATAACAAAAAAAGTGGGCGCTTAGTCTCATTACAATGGAGACAAAATTACAGATGGACAAATCAACTTGAGAGGAAATATGGTCTCCCGCAAAGGGAAGCCAAGAAAGCAGACTATATTCTTTATTTGAACGAAAGCACTCCAATTGCAATCGTTGAGGCGAAAGATAACAAGCATGCTGTCGGAGATGGGCTACAGCAGGCAATGCAATACGCCATAATGATGGACATTCCATTTGCCTACAGTTCTAATGGTGATGGTTTTATGGAGCATGATTTCCTCACCGGAGAAGAGCGCAGCATTTCTATGGAGGATTTTCCAGCTCCTGATGCTCTCTATGCGAGATTCAAGGCTGGAGCCAACCATGGAGAAGGGGCTCACGCAGCAAGAGGAATCCGTCATTCGGCAACCGTTCTATTCAGGGCAGAATACATATCCCCTCGCTATTATCAGCGTAACGCTGTCAATAGGACTCTTGATGCGATTGCCAGAGGTCAAGATCGCATCTTGCTGGTGATGGCCACAGGTACAGGCAAAACCTATACTGCATTCCAAATTGTATATCGCCTTCTAAAGAGCGGAATGAAGAAAAAAATACTGTATTTGGCTGATCGTAACATCTTGGTCGATCAATCAATCCAACAGGATTTTGCTCCGCTCGAAAAAACGATTCATAAAGTCAATTTTGTGAAGGACGATCCTCTTACGATTACCTCGCACGAGATATTCTTTTCACTCTACCAACAACTTGCGGGAAAAAGACGATGACGATACAGAAGATGGGGATGAGACTGTCGAACGTCTTGCTCAGCTATTCAGCAAAGACTTTTTCGATCTCGTAATCGTTGATGAGTGTCATCGCGGCTCAGCCAAGAAGGAAAGCAATTGGCGGAAGATCTTTGGAGTATTTCTCCTCGGCAACCCAGATTGGCATGACCGCAACCCCAAAAGAGACTAAGTATGTTTCCAACATAGATTATTTTGGCGAGCCGGTATATGTCTATAGCCTGAAAAAGATGGCATCGAGGATGGTTTTCTGGCGCCTTTCAAAGTCATCAATATAACGACCGACATTGGCGATGGTTGGCGCCGACGGAAAGGTCAACTTGATATTTACGGGCATGAGATCCCTGACCGAATTTATAATAACAGGGATTATGACTATAACATCATAATTGAAGACCGCATTGTCCAAGTCGCAAAAAAGAAATAACAGACTACCTCAAAGCGACTGATCGGATGTCCAAAACCCTTGTGTTCTGCGCGACAGAAGATGCTGCACTTCGTATGAGAAATAAGCTCGCAAGGCAGAATCCTGATATGATGCAAAAAGTATCCCGACTATGTTGTACGCATTACCGGCAACGATACTTTTTGCAAGGATAAACTCGACTACTTTCATTTCGGTCGGGTCGAAAACGCCGGTCATTGCAACGACATCTAAGCTGTTGTCAACTGGAGCCGACTGCAAGATGACAAAGCTCATCGTTTTAGACGAGTGGATCAACTCAATGACTGAGTTTAAGCAGATTATCGGAAGAGGCACAAGAATACGCGAAAAAGATGGAAAGACCTATTTTATAGTTATGGACATTCGCGGCGTTACAGCCCTTTTTGCTGATCCTGATTGGGATGGCCCGATTGAAATTGATGAAGATTATGGGAGAAAAAGCATGGTCCTGGCCCCTGTCCTCCTGGACCTAAACCAGATCCCGACCCTGACCCAGTTGATCCACCATATCCACCAGAAGAAAAGCCCATTGTTGATGAAAATGGGTGTCGTGTCCGCATAATCAATAAAACGGTCTCTGTGTATGATACGAATGGGAAACTCCTGCGGCAGGAGAGCATCGTCGATTACACCAAAAACGAATATTATTGGTACATACGCTTCCTCGACAACTTTATCCGGCAGTGGACATCCGAGGAAAAAAGAAAAAGAAGATTCAAGAATTGTTGGCCAGCAAGGGGATTGACCTTGAAGCACTGAAAGCGGATCAGCATATGAGCGATGTAGATGACTTCGATTTCATCTGCCATGTTGCCTTTGACAAAAAAGCCACTTACAAGAAAAGAGAGAGCCAACAATGTGAAGAAGCGGGATTTCCCTCAGCAAGTATAGCGGGGTGGCAAGAGAAGTCTTGGAAGCGCTTCTGGATCAGTATATGAATGTCGGAATCTACGAGTTAGAGCATGAAGCTATTCTGACAACTCCACAATTCGCAAAATTTGGGAAGATCCAGAGGATATTCAAGTTCTTCGGCGGCGAGGATAAGTATAACGAAGCTGTTCATGAACTTGAGAATGAATTATATGAGGCGGGTTAATCATGAGTAGTTTAACAGGTTTTGTAAAGCGTATTCCGGGACATCATGTGGAATGATGCGGGAGTGAATGGTGACGCTCAGCGCATTGAGCAGATGGCCTGGATCCTTTTCTTTGAAAGTCTACAATACAAAGGAAGAGGAATGGCGATATACAGATCGGCCCTATACATCAATTATTCCAGAAGAATGCCGCTGGAATAACTGGGCCGCTGATGATAAGTCGGGTAAGGCGATGACGGGCGACACGCTTCTTGATTTTGTGAATAATAAACTCTTCCCAACGCTGAAGGGGCTTAATGTGACTGCAGCAACACCCATCAAAAAGCTATTGTCAAGACAACCTTTGAGGATGCGAACAATTACATGAAGGACGGCGTTTTGCTGCGCCAAGTGATCAATATCATCGATGACCTGGATTTGGATGATTACGAGGAGAGCCATGCGTTTGGGGAAATATATGAGTCCATTTTACGGGAACTCCAGAGCGCCGGATCCTCTGGTGAATTCTATACGCCTCGTGCTGTGACTGATTTTATGGCGAAGACAATTAAACCGAAGCTCGGCGAAAAGGGTCGCAGACTTTGCGTGCGGCACAGGGGGCTTTCTGACTAGTTGGTTGAATGAACTGAGTAAGCAGGTCGTAACGGCAGAAGACCAGCAGGAGTATGCAACCTCTATTTATGGATTGAGAAGAAGCCTTTCCCGTATACTCTGTGCATCACGAACATGCTGCTGCACGGCATTGATGTTCCGATGGTGTATCATGACAACTCACTTCTGCGGGATGTGCTTGATTATACCGAGGAAGATCAGTTCGATGTAGTTCTTATGAATCCCCTTACGGTGGACATGAAAAAAACAGAGGTCAAGAATCACTTTCCTGCAGATCTCGCAAGCAGCGAAACTGCCGACCTCTTCATGTCCGTGATTATGTATCGGCTCAAACAGGATGGCCGTTCCGCTGTCATTCTCCCCGACGGTTTCCTGTTTGGCACCGACAATGCAAAGATTGCTATTAAGAAAAAACTGCTATCTGAATTTAACCTTCATACTATTATCCGCATGCCGCATAGCGTATTTGCACCGTACACCTCTATCACGACGAATATTCTGTTCTTTTGACCGAACCCATCCTACAACGGAGATTTGGTTTTATCGCCTTGATATGCCGGAAGGATATAAGAACTTCTCCAAGACGAAGCCCATGAAGATGGAGCATTTTGCTCCGGCCGTTGAGTGGTGGGACAATCGTGAGGAGATCACTATTGGCGGCTTTGACAAGGCGAAGAAATCCTCTGTTGAAGAGCTGAAGGCGCGGAATTACAATATTGATCTCTGCGGCTATCCTCACGAAGAGGAGGAGATCCTGCCGCCAAAAGAACTGATTCAGCAGTACCAGGAAAAGCGGGCCAGCTTGAACGCTGACATTGATCGCATCCTTGCCCAGATCACCGACATCCTTGGCATCGACATTACGGAGGAGGGCGACGAATGACTGCGCAGCAACTGAAAAACTCAATTCTCCAGATGGCTGTTCAAGGCAAGCTCGTGCCGCAGGACCCGAATGACGAGACCAGCCAGCGTTCTGCTGGAACGCATCCGTGCGGAGAAAAGAGCGGCTCATCAAAGAGAAGAAAAAATCAAGCGCGAAAAGAACCCCCTCCGTCATCTTCAAAGGTGCCGATAATACTCCTTATGAGAAAATCGGCGATGAAGTACGGTCGCTGGCAGATGAGATACCGTTCGACATCCCCTGATTCATGGGAGTGGGTGCGGCTCATTGATGTCTGCGAGTACATCCAGCGGGGAAGTCACCGAAGTATTCTCCAATCAAAAAGCACCCTGTTGTTGCCCATGAAGTGCAATCAATGGAGCGGTTTTCGATTGAAAAGGCACAATTTATTGAGCCGAATTCTCTCTCCCTCCTATGGGCCATTAGAGCGTCTCTTGCAGGATAACGACCTAATGTGGAACTCTACCGGCCTTGGCACACTGGGACGAATGGCTATTTACAAAAACCGCAGCTAATCCGTATGAACTGGCTGTTGCAGACAGCCATGTCACTGTTATACGACCTCTAAAATCAGTTTGTCCTGCCGGAATACCTGTACTACTATTTTTTTCCAATCAAGCGTACAAAAAGCGTTATAGAAGACCAGGCAGACGGTACCTCAAAACAGAAGGAACTTGCTACAGCGACCATCAAAGCGTATCTAACACCAATTCCGCCCCCTTGATGAGCAACGCCGTATTTTGGCAAAAATTGTCGGAAGTCCTTCCAGTAGTGATTGACAAACTATGGAGCAGTATACGATGAAACTTTCCAGTCATGCAGGAAGCCTTTCCAAGAACGTCCTCAAGAAGTCGATACTGCAAGAAGGCAGTCCAGGGCAAGCTGGTACCCCAAGACCCATCTGACGAGTCTGCAGAGGCCCTGCTGAGCGTATCCGGGCGGAGAAACAGCGGCTCATAAAGGAAGGGCAAAATTAAAAAGGACAAGCACGAATCTGTCATTTTCAGACGGATAATTCTCATTATGAGAAGTTGGACGGTGTAGAGCGCTGTATCGACAACGAGATTCCGTTTGACATCCCAGACTCATGGGGCTGGGCTCGACTAGGGAACCTTACGGAAATGATTACCAGCGGCTCGAGAGACTGGGCAAAAATACTATTCCACGGAGGGCAATTTATTCCTGCGCATGGGTAATCTGTCACGGAATTCTTTTTGATTTGCGCCTAAACGAAATACAAAGAGTACGACTCCCCTGAAACAGTAGAGGGGACGCGAACTGCCGTGCAGGCCGGTGATTTGTTGTTCTCTATTACTGGAGAAGTTGGCATGCTGGGCTTAGTACCAAGTGGGTTTGAAACCGCTTATACGAATCAGCATACTGCAGTCATACGTTTTTGCCGCAAATGAGAAACAAGTTTTTTACCATATTTCTTCCTTACAGATTATGCGAAAACGTGTTATAAGAGCAATCAACACGGAATAAAAAAATAGTTTTCCGATTGAACTCTATCTCTGATATTCTAGTTCCTATTCCACCACTATATGAGCAAAGACGAATAGTCAATCAGATTGAGATAACAACACGAATGATAGTAAGTATAAATGAACGTGGCATACACGAAGTAAATCGTGTATGCCACGCCTTTACCAATCTATCACATGATCCACTATTTCTCTGCTCGGTCGAGGTTTTTACGGAGATAAATGCGGGTGGTTTCGATACTTTCGTGTCCCATAAGGTCAGCGAGGAAAGCGATGTCGTTGCAGCGCTCCAAGAAGCTCTTTGCGAAGCGGTGACGGAAGGAATGTGGGTATACGACCACAGGGTCGTTGCCATATCGGACTGCTAACTTTTTAACTGCCCGGAGATGCCTCTAGTGGTGATTCGATCCCCGTATTTGTTCAAAAAAAAATGAAGCCGCTTTCTTTGATGCTTATCGTTCAGCCAAGAAAGGGCTTCATTTTGCAGAGCTTTGGTATGTATATTCGTCGGAGCTTACCGCCCTTCGAGCACAAATCCAAATGCCCCAGCTTGATGTGTTCCACCTTGATCTGTATGAGCTCACTGACCCGTGCGCCGGTTGCGGCCAGAAAGCGTATGACAAAATACCAGAACAGCTCGTCATCCCGTTTGAGGCAGGTTTTGAAATACTCATAATCGGCCTCGCTGATGACATTTTCCAGAAAGGCCTTCTGCTGCACTCGCACAAACGGTATTTTCCAGCTTTCTTTGCCAATGCTCTCCAAGTAGCAGTTGATTGCCCTCAGACGCAGATTGACGGTCTTAGGAAACTTGTAGTTCTCTATCAACCACACCTTATACGCCCGCAGGTTCTTTTTTTCGTGATACCGTCGTACTGCGAGCTGTATTGCCGAATGGCAAAAAGGTACGAGGATATCGTGTTTTCCGAGAGGTTTGTACCTCTCAAGTGTCTTTTCGAATTCTTCTATCATAGTGAAAGACCTCCTTTCACTATGATATTATACCGTGTTCCTTTTACAGCCCTTTGACCAGCGGGAGCAATTTCTCAATCCGCTGAACGATGCGGCGCTGCTCAGCGAGGGGCGGCAAAGGAATAAGAATATTTGCCACCTCTTTAGCGGGTAGCTGTCTGACTGCAGTACCGGTGATTTCTGATTCAATCGCTTGCAGTAATACTGGGAATTAATGACTGTGTATACGTATTTCTGAATGCTACTTTCAATGCAACGAATAATTAGCATTTGGGCGCAAATGAAACCTGTATGGTATTTTTCATTTTCCTTTGTAAATGCGAGTTTTACCAACATTTCCGCGCAATAGGCATACAAAAAATCGCCGTCTTTTAGTTTTCCATTACCCAGTTCTTTTCGAATTTTTGTGGAGTTATAAATCTTACTGATGAATACTCCATATACTTTTCTCCCATGTCCTTGGCACCGAAGAAGGGTATACCGTCTGGTACATAATCTGATTCGACAGGATATCTACTACTTCTATCGCCGTTTTCAAAAACAGCTATATCAGAAAAACCGTACCCAAGCCCAGGATGTCGGTATCTCAAAGGGCAGTTCATCATCGATACACCGCTCCCAACACCGTCCAACTTCTCATAATGAGAACTTTACAAAGTAGACAATCTGTTAGAAATATTACTACAAAAAATCAAGTATCCTGTTTTGCTCACTAATCGGGGGAACTGGTATGAGGAAATTCATCAATTTAGTTGCACTAAGGCCTTCTCTTGAAAACACCTACTTGAACATCCATGATAAGGTTCTGTATATATTCTGAAATCAGGATAGTATGAATCCAATGGCGCATTTTGGGCTCTACCAATCTGATAATCATGACGTGCTGATTGACATTTGCTATGTCAAAGTCATCGGGAACAACGGCACATCGACCTATAGACCCGCCTGTAATGTTAAGCAAAATATCTTTTTTTGAGCGGACAATGCTGCCCTTTTTTTTAGCATTGATTTCTTCTGTAATATAAGAGATATCGTTCAATTTCAAGCCATCATTATATACATTCTGTGATCGAATAAACTTGATACCTTCTGGCACATATATGGTTTTACCCCCGGTTGGCGTACTACCAGCACCAATTTTTGTACAAAGTTCGTTTAGTCTGCACCATGACCACAACTCTGGAATATCGAACGGTATCTCATCATCAATGCAAACCACTTCCGAGCCACGCTTTTCATAATGAGAATTATCCCGTCTGAAAATGACAGATTCGTGCTTGTCCTTTTTAATTTTAGCCCTTCCTTGTATAAGCCGCTGTTTCTCCGCCCGGATACGCTCCAGCAGGGCCTCCGCAGACTCGTCAGACGGGTCTTGGGGTACCAGCTTGCCCTGAATGGCCTCTTGCAGTATCGACTTCTTGAGGCGTTCTGGAAAGGCTTCCTGCATGACTGCAGTTTCATCGTATACTGCTCCATAGCTCTTCACTACTGGAAGGACTTCCGACAGTTTTGCCAAAATACGGCGTTGCTCATCAAGGGGGCGGAATTGGTGTTAGATACGCTTTGATGGTCGCTGTGGCAAGTTCCTTCTGCTTCGTAGTACCGTCTGCCTGATCTTCTATAACGCTTTGTACGCTTGAATTGGCAAAGTAGTAGTACAAGTATTCCGGGAGAACAAACTGTTTCAGAGGGCGTATAACAGTGACATGACTGTCTGCAACAGCCAGTTCATACGGATTAGCTGCGGTTTTGTAAATAGCCATTCGTCCCAGTGTGCCAAGGCCGGTAGAGTTCCACATTAGGTCATTATCCTGCAAGAGACGCTCTGGCCCGTAGGAGGAGAGAGAATCCGGCTCGATAAATTGTGCCTTTTCAATCGAAAAACCGCTACATTGATTGCACTTCTGGGCGACAACAGGGTACTTTTTGATTGGAGAATACTTCGGTGACTTTCCACGCTGGATGTACTCACAGACATCAATGAGCCGCACCCACTCCCACGAATCGGGGATGTCGAACGGTACCTCATCCGCCAGCGACCGTACTTCATCGCCGATTTTCTCATAAGGAGTATTATAAGAAACTGGCCATTGCTTGAAGAAAAAGCATATTATTTGATATTATAAAGAAAACAGGAGTCTTGTAATAGAAAGGAGCACAGCATGGCAAAGCAGGAACTCTCTCTGAAACAACAATACCAGCGGCTCACGCAGGCCAAGGCGCAGGCAACCCGGAATGGACAACCTACCCCTAAGCTCGATAAGAAGATTGAAAAAGATGAAGGCAATGATGGGCAGCACCGTACAGAAAGTGCCGGCTGCAAAACCATCTGCCAACAAGTTCGTGGACTACAAGGGGTGTCAACAAGCTGCCCATGCAGGGTGGTGCCTTCACTCCAAAATAAGATTTGCCATAAATTGTTCATCGCACGGAAAGAACAGGATAATCTTTACAAAAGTCGAGGACTAATGGTGAAGTGATGTTGCAATGCTGCAGCACGGCACAGAGCCGCACAGCTTGGGATTGCAGTTATCGATCTGTAGGAGCTGAAGAGTGGTCAGTTGGCGAACAGATTAAAGGTCATCATGATAGCGCAGTAGTAGACGGGTCTCCCATCCTCCTCGATGACCCAAAACATATCAAATAAAAATGACACGCCCCAAAAAGTGAACGCCGATGTTTTGGCGCACTCTTGGGGCGTGTTTTTCATGTTCAGTTCAGTCCGTCAAAAGGTATGCCTTTTTGGTGCATAGAGGGCCAGCTCTAATGGGGCTGGCCCTCTGTTGACTTTACTGGAGTTACATCCAAATAAGGAAGAAGTAGAAATTGGCAGTAAAAAGTTGGGATTGCCATTTCATCCTGCGCTCGGTATAATAGTAATATGTCAGAGATATCCATGCATGAGAAGATGTTCGTTTATGGAGGAACGAGGAAATGGGAATGACTGTTATCTGTTTTTCACAACAATAACGAAGAGAATGGATACCTTAGCAACTGGTATCCTTCCACATTTACGCACAATGGTATCACCTTTTCCTCAATGGAGCAGTATATGATGTACCGCAAGGCACTTTCCTTTGGCGATGAAAAGGTTGCCACACAGATTCTTGCTTTACGGATAATGCTGCCGAGATAAAGGCTCTTGGACGGCTTGTATCCGGCTATGATGAGAGCCTATGGAACGGTATTCGACAAATCGTCGTCTATGAGGGGCTTTTCGCAAAGTTTACGCAGAACCCTGATCTAAGGGAGAGGCTGAAAAGATACTGGAAATGCATTTCTTGCTGAGTGTGCTGTAAATGATCGGATTTGGGGCATTGGTTTATCCATGCGTGATCCAAGCAGACTTGACCGGGCAAAATGGCAAGGCCAAAATCTACTTGGTTATGCCCTTATGATGGTGCGTGAAAAACTCTAAGAGAGTCTTGTCATTTCATTCCATAGGCACCTAAACAATTATACAGAAAACAAAAATAACATCAAGGAGAAAAACTATGAATAAAACCGAACTGATCGCCGCAATGGCTGAAGCGAGTGGCCTTTCCAAGAAGGATTGCGAGGCTGCTCTCGCTGCATTTATCACGACTACTGAGAGCGCTTTGAAGGCTGGCAACAAAGTGCAGCTGGTGGGCTTCGGCTCTTTCGAGGTCAAAGAACGTGCTGCCCGTACTGGCAAGAATCCTGCAACAGGTGAGCAGATTGATATCCCTGCATCTAAGGCACCTGCGTTCAAAAGCAGGAAAGGCTTTCAAAGACGCCATCCAGTAATTTGAAAACCCATAGAGAGGCACTTACGGTATTGATCCGTAAGTGCTTCTTTTTTAGCTAATCTCATAACGCCCCAACGCAACTGTCGTTTAATTGCGGCAAATTCGCCACAAATAAAATGCAGTTTCTGCTTTCTATTGCTGATAATTTGTACGAACCTGTTGTTGGTTACCAAACCTCCTCGTAAGTATTGATATAGATTACTTCACAGGAGGAATGCAAAATGAAAAGTTGCCAGTATAAGAGTTCCGATGAGCTCCCCTTATCCTCAATGTTCAAGAGGTGTCCAATTTCCTCGGCCTCGGGCTGTCTCAGGTCTATGAGCTTGTGAAGCGCATCGACTTTCCTGCCTTCAAAGTTGAAGTCGTATCTTCGTGCCGAAAGACAAATTCCTTACCTGGCTAAATGTGCAAACAGAAGAGAAGGACTCTCTCTTCTATACGGAGTGACAAGGATGGACGATAGTAAGATGCCGCGAATCCGGCGCAAAGAAGATCTTCCGGATGTGATGACGATGCCGCTCGTTGCAAAGACCCTCGGATGCAGTCTTACGGTTGCATATAGACTTCTAAAGAGAGATGACTTTCCCCATACGGTAAGTGGTCAAAGGGTCTATATTGACAAAGGAAAATTTCTCTCGTGGCTTGATGCTCAGACGCAAATGGAAAAGAGAGATCATTATGGCTGGTAGGCAAAAGAGCGAATGGCGAAGGCAGCATTCGAGAAAGATACCCCGGCTGTTGGGAAGGTCGATATACTGCCGGCCACGATATTCTAACGGGAAAGCGTATTCAAAAGGGCGTTTTTGCTAAGACACGAAAAGAATGCGCAGCGAAGCTGGCACGAGCCATCCAACAGGATACAGGGCCTTATTATCGCAAGGGCAAAGGATATGATTCACAGCCCCTTTCTACATGGATTCGGCTTTGGTTTGATTCCTACACAAAAGCCAAATCTTCGCCCCAGCTCAGCAGATGGTTATAGGAGCATGATCGAGAACCATATCATCCCGGTTTTGGGCCATATCCAGCTTTCAAAGCTCAGCTCAATCCAGATTCAGCGCTTCTACAATGATCTGCACACACAGGGCCGCTTAGACAACCATGGAAATCGGAAATATGAGCCATTGTCTGCAAGCACCGTGAAGCACATTCATGCGGTATTGAGCGGCGCTCTGAAAACAGGCAGTTAAGGAGCGGATTATTCCCTTCAACCCTTGCGATAACTGCAAAATTCCAAAGCGTGAAAAGAAAGAAATGCACGTCCTGCCGCAGGACAAGATAGGTGCATATCTGGATGAGGCAAAGCGACTTGGGGTCTATGCGCTTTTCTATTTGGAATTGACAAGTGGGCTTCGACGGGGAGAATTACTTTGGCCTGGAGTGGGCCGACTTGAATCCGGAAACACGAATGCTGACGGTTAACAAGCAGCTCACTCGTTCTGGGGGAGAGTTGTGCATTTCTGTACCGAAGACTGAGAATTCGATTCGAACAATAGCTCTTCCGGAGAATACTGTTGCTTTGCTCATAGATGAGCACAACAAGCATCCGGATAGTCCCCTCATGTTTTGGTGTCCAAGAACTAATGGTTACTGGAGCCCGGACTCTCTTCGACATTTACACAAACAAATGCTCGCCGCTGCTGGAGTGGATGAAAGCGTTCGCTTTCATGATTTGAACATACATTTTCGACCTTAGCAATTCAGAGCGGCGTAGATGCAAAAAACGGTCGCTGGCATGCTCGGCCACTATAGTGCCGCATTCACGCTGGACACTTACACGCATGTGACAGAACAAATGAAGCGAGGCGCGGCTGAAAGATCGGCGTTTTTATGAACGCAAGTGTCAATGTGCAGGTTAATGTCGTTCACTCACCGAGTGCGGTAGTGCGTGGTGATTATGAATCGGATCTGGCTAACTGCCTAAACCCGTCGAATTCGACGGATTTAGATCCAACATCACAGTAGACATTGAACAAGGAAAAGGGACTCTGAAATCAGCAATTTCAGAGTCCCTTTTTCGTTGCCGATGTGTCGACAGAAAAGATACCACCGTCAAAGCCTTGCGCCGCAATGGTTTGCGGTTTTGCAGTCTTATGCGCAAGAGAAATACCCACCGTTAAACCTCATCCTCTTTACGACCTCAAGCCCATACTTTTTTCATGAGTTCTACAGCAAGCCGCTCGCCTTCGGCTGTAAACACGATCGGTTTTTTGCGCCTTCACCGCAGATAAGCCCCTGTGCTTCCAACCTTTCCAGAACCGAAAAATCATATCCCTTCCAGCAGCGGCGCAGCAGCGTATCATCAGTCTTGTGAGCAATACGTAACCGAACGAAGTACAACA